>Ga0214542_1011090_pt1 | contig 12584 bp, 7 predicted proteins | sample CNSS1metaG_FD_160096 | JGI IMG/M metagenome (GOLD analysis project Ga0214542, IMG submission 160096) | Root nodule microbial communities from cowpea collected in UCLA plant growth center, Los Angeles, California, USA - CNSS1 | ecosystem: Host-associated > Plants > Roots > Nodule | place: USA...
ACTTTCTCTGAGATATAACAATACCATCATTAGACTGTGCCACCTCAATACCCAAGAAATATCTGAGTTTGCCAAGATCTTTGGTCTGAAAATGGTGACAGATATGTTGTTTCAACTGAGAGATGCCCAGGTTGGTACTCCCTGTAAGAACAATGTCATCAACATATACTATCAAGTAAACACATCCAGCACTCGAGTGTTGATAAAAGACAGAATGATCTGCTTCACACCGAGTCATACCAAATTGTTGAACAACATTGCTAAACTTTCCAAACCAAGCCCTAGGAGATTGTTTAGACCATATTGGGATTTGCAAAGACGACATACCATCCCTGAAGACTCCCCCTGAGCAACAAATCCAGGAGGTTGCTCCATATAGATTTCTTCTTGCAAATCACCATTGAGGAAAGCATTTTTAACATCTAGTTGATATAGAGGCCATTGTTGAAGAGCATCCATGGCGATAAATAAACGAACAAAAGCCATCTTTGCCACGGGGGAAAAAGTATCTCCATAATCCAACCCAAAAATTTGAGTATAACCTTTGGCCACAAGACGAACTTTGAGGCGATCAATAGTACCATCAGGTCCAACTTTGATAGCAAACACCCACCTGCAACCAACAACAGATTTCCCAGACGACAACAGGACCAGTTCCTAAGTTCCACTATGATGAAGAACACTTAATTCATCTGTCATGGCCTGACGCCAACCAGGATGGGCTAAAGCGTCACGGACAGTTTTTGGAATGGTCAATGGTCACAGAAGAAAGAGAGGAAAGACATGTATAAAAAGGTAATGACAATCGATGATAACTCGAAGCAATATAATGGGGAGAGGGATTACGGGTAGAACGCATACCTTTTCAGAGGGCAATGGGAAGGTCAGACTCAGGCGTCAGAGCCGGAGGAGACAAAGTAGTTGGCACTGGAGTGGAGTCACATGGTGGTGGTTGTGATCGATTACGGCGACTATAAACCTGAAGAGGTGGTGGAGCAGCAGGTGACTGTGGAGCAAGAACCGAGGGTGAAGACACAGTAAGAGGGTCACAAACAATAGGAATATTAAAGGTATTAGAAGAGTTGTCAGGATTGGATGGAGTCAGAGGTGAAGATTGACTCTTAAAATAAAAGGAGAACTCATTAAAGGTGACATCTGCAGACACAAAATAACGATTAAGAAAAGGAGAAAAACATTTGTATCCTCTTTGTGATCTTGTAAACCCTAAGAAAACACACTTATGTGATCTAGGAGAAAGCTTGTCAAGACCAAGACTAAAATTATGAACAAAACATGTAGACCCGAAAAGTCTTAAAGGTAAGGGATGAAGAGGTTCATGAGGGAATAAAATGGAATGTGGTATGTTATTCTTTAAAACCGAAGAAGGCATACGATTAATGAGATAACAGGCAGTAAGAATGGCATCATCCCAGAAATGTTCAGGAACCTCGCCATGAATTAAAAGAGTGCGAGTGGTTTCTATAAGATGTCTATTTTTACGTTCAGCTACACCATTTTGTTGAGGGGTATAAGCACAAGAAGTGTGATGCAGAATGGCGTGAGAAGCCATAAATTGTTGGCCATTATCACTACGCAAAACTCTAATAGAAACACCGAACTGAGTTTTAATTTCATTAAAAAAAGATTAAAAGATATGAAATAATTATGAACGATGTTTCATTAAAAATAACCAAGTGCATATGAAATAATCATCAATGAAAGTGACAAAGTATTGAAAACCTAAAGTAGACTTAACGCGGCTAGGACCCCAAATGTCAGAGTGAACCAAGGCAAAAGGGGATGAAGCATCACATGTGACACTACGAGGAAAAGAAGTACGAGTATGCTTGCCTAATTGACACGACTCACAATCCAAACGAGACAACTTGGACAAGGCAGGGACAAGCTGTTGTAACTTGACAAGGCTTGGATGACCTAACTGAGCATGAATAAGAGAGGGAGACTCCATAACTGCACCAACGTGTGTAGAGGGACGGAGATAATAAAGACCATGAGACTCATATCCTGTGCCAATCACCTGTTTCGAACTCCGGTCCTGTAAATAGACAGAATTGTTGGTAAAAGAAACAACACAATCAAGAGAACGAGTTAGGCGACTTATGGACAACAGGTTAAAAGGAGACCCAGGGACATAAAGAACATTATCAATGGTTAAAGAAGGAAAAAGTTTAACAGTGCCAAGACCATGAGATGAGACTCTAGAACCATCAGCCAGTGTGACAGAAGGTAAAGGATTAGTAGAGGATAAATAAGAGAACAAAGATTTGTTACTAGTAATATGATCAGTGGCTCCTGAATCAAAAATCCAAGGACCAGGAGAAGAAGATTGAGTCAGACCAACAAAAGATGTACCTGTGTGAGCAACAAATGCAGTGGAACTAGAAAATTGTTGATCCTTATACCATTTGAGAAATTTGTTGAACATAACAAGTATATCGGATGAAACAGAAGAGATTTCAGAACTGAAAGAGACAATAGAAGACGCCATGGAGGAACCGGAAGAAACGCAGCTTCAAATAGCACGTGAGGGACGACCAGAACTGTATGGTCGCCAGTCAAAACTAACACTCCGGCAACGACGACTCAGCAGAGAAGGTGGTGGCGGATCCGGCAGTGGCTCCGGCGGGCGGCGCCGGCAGTGGTGCCGGCGGCTCCGGTGGCAGCAGCGGCGGTGGCGGCAGAGGCAGAGACAGCGATAGCGAAAAGAAAAAAAAAAAACTTAAGCTCTAGATACCATGTTGAGAATAAAGAAAATAGGGATTGAGATTAATCTCTCTTGTGTATAAACCACACATAGGGTAATCTATTTATAATAGAGAGAGGTACAAGTAAAAAGAGTAACTGAAAATAAAAAGATTAAATAGAAGATATTGTTTGATATTGTGGTTATCAATATCTAACAATATCTTAATAATATCAAACAATATCTAACAAGCAGCATGGGATCAGATTCCAAAGCATGCATACCTAGAAAGGAGAACAATTAACATCTTACACGGCATGGGTGTCAGCATGGAAGATATGGGAAAGAGAGTAAACAGGAAAATTAAAGGGTGGAGTATTTATATCAGAAAACCATACTTCACGAAAGCGTGGGTGATCTTTGTATTTTTCCTTGTTCAGTTTCCTACATTTTTCTATTATTCTGTAGCTCTTGAAGATGATACCTCATTGATATCTACTTCAGAATAATGAGAACATATGCATAATGTATCTTTTATGATCTAGTCCAATTTCCTATCACAGACTAACAGACATGATATCCTCTAAAAGTAACAGCTAAATACATGCCTAGAAGAAAATGTTTCATCTAAGTAAACCGTACTGACAATATCTTTGTGCCTCCAATAAAAACACTCTTTTGGCGTAAACATTGGCTAAATACCAAAATGAAGTAAAGAAAAACACATTATCCAACAATGCCAATGTAAGTAAGTGGGCAAACTCTAGTATGTTTACAAATGCGTCAAAACAACTAACTTAACCATTAACAGCACCACCTCTCTCAAACAGTGACAAGTTAAACAGGGCTTTTTCCGGTTCTCAAGAACATTAAATAGTATTCGTTTAGAAAAATCATTCTAGACAGATTTAAGATGAGATGTACCTTCAGGTGCTGCAGTTGAGAAGTATAGACACGTCTTGAATATTCAAATAGAAGTTGGCCAAGGGCATCAGTTTGGGGAGACAGAGCACTGCCAAGTCCAGCCATCCAACCATCCATAATTGCAGTTGAAATGAGCTCCAACTGACCAGTTGTTCCCCCCGGTGCATCATTTCCTATAACAGATAGAAAATCAAACTTCTCTGCAAGCCAGGATCTAATTTGGCGCTGCAGCTCTCCAGCTGGAGTATGTACAAAGAGTGCAGCAAGAGCCTTGTTTCCAATTGCAAAACTTTTTGCTTCCTCACTGATTTCCCTAAGCTTTCCCCCAGTTACCTGCTGCCTCCAGGTTTCCTACAAGGTTTATTCAAAATTATAAAACAAGGTGACACACATGCATATTCATATCACCATAGGTGAAAATTGAGACAGTATCATCAAGAAATAGCATATTATTTATGATATTCAAAATTCAAAAGAAAGACAAGAAAAAACAAATCCTACTCAATAATTTTCTAACACATCTAACCAGAATGATTATAGGATAATATCATTACCTCATCAATCCCACGTATCTTCAACACAACAGATGAAAATTTCGATTTCTTTTCTGGCTTTATATTCACTTTAAATCCCTGGATCTGCTCATCAACATATTGCACTGAAGATCTTCCAGGACTGCTTGCTCGACTAGAACTTCTACTGGGTCCAGTGTTGGCCTTTTCAAGAAAGCACTCAACTGGCAATACCTTTCGGTCCAGAGTGCAAGATACACTAAATTAGAAATGTACACCAGGAAAATATCACTAAATAGACATTAACAAGTTAAAAGAAGAAAAATATCTACCTTAATAGATTGCAACTCTGGGGATCTGGCAAGCAAAGATCTTATATACAAGATTCTAACACGGGAAACAAGCATGGTATCCATTACTCGCCTTGGCTCCAGTTTTCGAATAAATGAAAAAACAGCATCTCTAATTTCAGCAAGTATTTCATGTTCTCTGGAGGCACCAGCTTTGATGACAGCAGCCAGAACCTGTGGCCATTAAGAACAATGATGGTAAAATTCCATCTTGCAGGCTTAAGCTATTAGAGTGGTTTGTATTTAACATGCCCTAAAAGCATGATTACTTGTTTATTAAGAAGAATAGGGATGTCAAAGATATGATTCCGTAAAAAGGAAAATATTGTATAGGCTTTAATTTAAGGGATTGAGTTTTATATTTCTTGTTTCCTCTTATTATATCATTACTATTATTCCCAATAAATAGAGAATCATGCGTGTGCTCATAACACAATTTCTGTAAATCGTTCTAGAAGGGGCAGAAAGGTTAAAGGGCCCACTTAGAGAGTTAGTTACATAGAGAAGGTTAAAAGGTTAAAGGATTGTTATATGGTTCTTATAACCATACAAGATTTGTTTGTTATTCAGATGCTGATTGGACAGAATCTCCTTCTAATAGAAGATCTACATCTGGGTATTGTGCCTTTATTGGTGGTAACTTGATCTCGTGGAAAAGTAAGAAACAGAGTATTGTGACAAGATCCAGTGCAGAAGCAGAATATAGAGCTATGGCCTCAACTGCATGTGAACTTGTTTGGCTCAAGAAATTGCTTAGAGAGTTACAATTTGGAGATGTCACTCAAATGCACTTGTGTGTGCCAATTAGGCTGCTCTTCATATTAGCTCTAATCCTGTTTTTCATGAGAGAACCAAACACATTGAGAATTGACTGTCATTTCATTCAGAAAAAGATTATGTTTGGAAACATCAAGATTGAGTTTGTTAACTCAAGTGATTAGTTAGCAGATATTTTTACTAAGTCTTTACGGAGGCCTAGAATTGATTATATTTGTAACAAGCTTGGCACATACGATTTGTATGCTTCAGCTTGAGGGGGAGTATTAGATATTGTATGGTATTGTTAAAATATTGTTAATCACAATATCAAACAATATCCTCTATTTACTCGATTTATTTTTAGTTACTCCTTTTAGTTGTACCACTCTCTATTATAAATAGATTACCCTATATGTGGTTTATACACAAAGAAAATTAATCACAAACCCTATTTTATCTATATTCAACATTGTCTATGCTTGTATATCTGAAGGGATAATGTTGTGTTTTAGACCTGTCTTTTATGTTCTTCGAATGGTTGGTTCAAAAGTATTTCTACTAGTGGATATGCAGAGAAATTGGACAGTTTTTTTAGCATTTTTAGCAACTATATCTAATATTATTGTATTTTCTTTTACAGGAGGATATTTCATGTTCCACACAACGCAATTTTCCTCCTCACTATGGTAATATATTGCCACAAATTGTCCTGTAACCATAAGAATACTATCACTAATAACTTCCACAGATTTTCAAACTGAACTAAGAGCAAGCATTGTCTAAGGCCTACAATGGGGAACTAAGGCAGAATTCACAATTTGAACCAGGGAAAACTTCAATGCATCCAAAGTCGTTGCATTGTCCAGCTTTCAATTTTAGAATTGTGATAAGCACAGCAACATTCTTAGGAAGAAGGTACTTTATATAAAAGTAAAAAACAATTGCACATAAACCACAATTTATCTGCTTTCACCGAGGAATAAACTGAACCTAAACACTCAAGATACATACCAGCATCAGAAGCTTGTTTGCACCATCAGAAATGGCAGCAAGTCCTTCATACTGATCAGGATTAAAGTCATTCAGTGCTGCAGTGAGATATTCACCAGCAGGGGTAGTCTTAACTCTCTCAGAACCAGATTTAACTAAAGCAACAGTGCCATCATTCTTATTTGTGACAAAAGATGAAGGAAGAACATCCAAAGAACGCGCTCTTGCAGTGGTGCTGGTGTCATTTCAGTTTCAATAAAATGAGAATAAAGCCACTATCCACAAGCTTAAAAACAAAAATAGAACGGCAATGTATATGACAAAATGTAAAATTGTACCTTCCCACATTTCCATGCTCAACATTAACTGATCCCCTAGATAATGGACTTGACAGCTGAAAATAAATTTAAAATCTTAAAATGGCAAAAGCACCACATTCATAGCCCAGAAGCATGCTCTAGAAATGATGGTCACAGTAATTTAGATTCTGCCATATCACATCCATATTTTAGCAAATGGTGCTGATAAACAGATTGAAGAAAAGAAAGCATGTGGAAACAATATTTAAGAATACATGTAGTTAGAGCCCCACAGACAGAAGCCAGTCTATTTTATTTAGAAGTAAAAAATTCTTTGCTATGGAAGTGTATTTGCACGAGAAAACAAGTATTTCCAACTACTTTGTTGCACAGTTTTTTCATGTAAATAATCCATTAAAAGAAAGAAAAGTGATTCTATTTAGGAATCACAGGTACACATGGATGTTCAATTTATCTTCATTTTAGATGATGATCATTATCATAATATGACACTTGAATTGGTAAAAATTAGTATCTTATATAAAATTACTCGACATAAGTGTACAGGATTCAACTTTTGGAGTAAATGGAGACCACAATACAAAGATATTTAATCTAATATTTAAACATTTATATACATTTCCAAAGGTATAAAATATTTAATGTTAAGTAGTTCAATGAAGTACCAATTAATTTTAAAATTCTATGAAATTTTATAATCTTCATCTACCACAGTTCAATGATTGATTGATAAAATTCAATATGTATTGTTAAAAATATATAGAAATATCTAAAGATATTGGAATATTTTAAAGTATCTCAGATGATTTCCTTTGATTTATTCTTAGTTTATATTTAAATTATTTCCTTATTTAATTAGGATCTTTATATTTATAGGAATATCTTATTAGAATTTACTTAATAGAATACGAATTATGGGCATATCATATCATGTATTTATTGTCATCAGTCTTTATAAAATGGACTCTGTTGTGTAGTCCATATTGGCATCTCTTCCATCTATTTTTCTCTCTCGACATTTATAAATAGTTACTCAATGGAGTGAGTTAAAACTAACTCTTGATGTAAATGGATCCCCACCACTGACACAGAACATAATTAATGATAACTTGGGCAAGGCAACTAATGTAAAAAAAAAATTGCCTACCTTAGGTGATCCAGCCAGAGATGCTTTCTCAGTCAACTTATCAAATAATTTCTCATTTTCTACATGCAACCTCTGCAAAACATTGAATGGAGTTTCTCACCAGAACAAATGAAACTAATATAAGCATGTAAGAATTCAAAACCGCTTAAGAACTCCTCAACAAAGTAAATATTCTGAAATTATAGCATGGTGCCATTTTGATACATAGGATCGATCATATTCAGGGATTACTTCTTCCATCTTTTACATTCTAGAAGCAAACTATATTTGAGATTCTTGGTTGCAATTTAAGCATTTCCCCTTTTTCACCACATATATTAAGATGGCTGGCAAGGATTTCAACATGAGAAACCCCAGAAAAAGGAGTATGTGTCAGTCCAATGGGCCATTTGTTTGCTAAATCTATCCTCAATAAAAATTATTTCCAAAAGAATTAAAAAGAAAATTGGAGAAAGAAGTGAAAATCAATAATCATGACCCGGTGGGAAACAGAAATTGGAAGAATGGTACAATCAGACAGAGTATATTAAACCTCAATCAGAGCATCACGTTTCTTGAGTTCCTCTTCGAATTTATTGGTTACTGCAGATGAATCCATGACATCCCCTGTTGTACTGGAATTAGGTAGAGCTCCAGAAACAGTTTCTGGTACAACATTTAACTTTGAGTTGCTGGATCTAAGGGCTTCATTGAGTTGTATTTCAAGGCTTCCAATTTTGGCCTGAATAAGAGAATAAAAAGAGATACAAACATTATCAAGCAAGCAAGAACAAAGCTGGTCACATGCATCTAAGACCGCAGTTGTCATATATATAAGAAAGCTTAGGTGGCAAGCCATGATCAGCAATGCCGTCACAGACTACACCAGATGATAGGTGGATGGCACACTTGTAATTGTAGTACTAACACCAGAAATATAACAGACTTAGCATTAGAAAGTAGCAACCACAGTATGTGCTAAGTGGAAATGTAATCTGAATAGTAAAGCCATAAATAAAGACCAAACTCTCTTGAACTCTGTCTATCAGATTTCTGAGTAGATTAGAAAGAAAGACACTAGAGACCTGTAAATTTCCCATCAGTTACAGGTGGTCCTCTGTTGTGGTATGTATAATCCAAACCTACTAGCTCTTCCCTCATCTCCCAACTTAAAAATCAGTTTGCGGCTCCTGCTTTTTAGTGTTCTCACACAAAACAGATACTCTGAGAAAGATGTTTATCTTAGAAGATTACCAGTGAATAGGCGAGGGAGACGAGGCAAATGAGTGTCTCAAAATTGTACAAGGTGAGGGACTTTGTAACTGTTATTGTTAAGCCAATCTTGAGCCTTATCTAACACTTGCAATTTCGAAAGTTGGTCCATGCCATGATGTTTGGAACCCAGAAACAAAATAGGAACAATGTGTTATTATGTGTGCTGCAAAGGTGCTTGGTATTCTAAACCATATGCTTTCTTAAGATTATTTGAGAAGAAACTCCAATGGCTTATATCTACCAGGATATGGAAAGAGCTAAGGAAGCAACTGCCCTCATCTCTAAGAACTAAGATGAAAATAAAAAATGTAAAGGTTTGTTTCCTAATTATAGATAAAAGAGGGGAAGTGCAGCTTCAATACGATTTCTATACAGCTGACTATTTCTGGAACCTAGAATGCATTTTTCTATTCAAATCGTTGAGAAGAGAGAAACCAAGAAGGCATATGATGACTTCTATGTGTTCTGACCCCAGAGCAGAGCAACTCAATTTATAGAACATTCAGTCATAAATACAAAATAATCAGTTGCCTTATATTAGGCTAATAACATATATATATATATATATATATATATATATATATATATATATATATATATATATATATATATATATAATTAATCTAATTGATCCTAGTACCATCAACTACTATATATTTATAGGATTCTAACACATCCATAATATTAACCAAGATTAATAAGTTAATGTGGCTTTGCTAAATTCCAGACAAACTCCAAAGGATGATCCTGCTATGTCATTCTTAGAACATTGCACACAACATTTTTTTGGAATAACTCATTGTTATCAGGAAAAAACAGGTAATAAAAAAATTATGAGCAAATGACAAAAGAAACATTTCTAGAGGTGCTCTAGTGTTTTCTTATCCAGCAGAATGGAGATTTTATTGCATGGAAGAGTGTTTCAAAGATAACTAATGGTAAAGACAAATTAAGATACCACTACTTCCTAAGATGCATTGAACCTAGCCATACCAAGTATATTGGATACCTGAAAAAATAAATATTAAAGAAGCTCTTGTCTCCTACATACTCCTATCTCCAACAAAATTATTGAAGAAAATGAACTCAATAAACCATTCACAAAGTACTTGTTGAACATTTTATGAAAACTACAAAATATTAACCTCCAAACTTTTAATGGTTGAATCGCGCTGTTGTATCTGAATATTTTGCACTTGTTCTAACTGTAACATATGAGCAACTTGATTTCTAAGCTGAGAATTTTCTTCTTTCTCTGCCTTATAAGTATCAGCCAGCAAAATATGCTCTGCCTGCAGAAAATAAAGGAATGATGTTGCTCACTGACAAGTATCCTGTACAAAGCTAACAATCAAGTATTGCAGCACAGTTTGCATGTTCAGAAAAGTGGGCATCAAGCATATCTTGTACAAGAAACATCTTATACGAATGTTCACATCTCTCTGAACAAAGGCACATGAAACATTAACTCTTCAAACAATAGGCAACACAAAATCTACTCCATAAAAGAAGAGAGACAAGAATAGGGAAAAGAGTGAAAGAACATCAGCCAATTGGAATGATAAGTAGTCAAATAGTATCTATATTTAAAATTTAAAAGAACATCACTTGACACAAACTTCTCCACTCTTCAAAATTTAGGAACACAAGAACAACAGCAAGAAAACATAGCAAATTTGATATCCACTGAAGAGAGGACAATGACATTGCTGATTTTAATTTCTATCAGGTCCATGCAAACAACTGGATCAGTTGACTTAACATTTACCTCAAATCCAAACCAAAAGTTGATATCAGAAAATGCTAAAAGACACATTATAAATGTTTGATTGAATTTTAACCACTTCAGAAAACTACTTAAATGCTGTACTTCCTCATTCTACTCATTGTATGTATATAGATCACAGAACTACCTAATGGATTAACATTATTACAGCATGTCATGCATATACACAGAATCTTCAAACCACTAAGCAACACGACACCATATACTACTCTAGAATTAATAAACATTCAAACCTTTAAATCTGTCTGCAATGCAGAAGAAACTTTCCATGCCTTCTGTACTTCATTGAAGAGTAGAACACACTGATCATTTGCATCTCTCAGTGCTTGCTTAAGTCTCAGACCATCTTGTTTGAGATCTTGGATTTCTTTTTCCTTCTCATATAACTCTTTACGTGCATCATTTGCCTATAAAACCATCAAAACTTAAATATGGAACATATATAGTAAATTTGTAATCTTGAAGTCTACTGAAATTAACACCATTTTTTTATAAAGTGATAGAAAACTGAGTACAATTGAACTTCCTATGGGATGAAAATATTATATAAGAAAATATATAGCCAAGTCCAAGCAATTTCTCAATTCCACCGCACAAGAATCAATCCTTACATGCACAAGTAACTCTGTATTAGACTAGCAACATTATATTCATATCATATTTATTTATTATACACCATAAACATGAGTTATGATTTTTAATTGCTTTCCACAAAATCCACAGTTGGAAATGAAAAGCAAATCAAAAGTAGACGACTGTTTTTTTAAAGGGGGAATGGGATTATGGAAGAACATACAACATCTCTCCACTTCTTAATTGTATCTCGATTTCCAAGGCTTAAGACAGAATTTCGAGCTCTGGCACAGAAATTGAGAGACAGTAATGTCTCAGATAAATTTGAAGAATTTGGACACACATTCACAATCATCAGAGTTTTCGAACTTCCACCTAAAACATGAAAGAAAAATTATAATGAAAACGTTATCGCCATATCTAAGACCAAACAGAAATAATTGAATAGCTAGTTATGAAGAAACAGTATTAGTGTGTGTGTGTGTGTGTGTTTGTGTGTGTATAACTACATTGAGTGTCTACTTTCAGGACAAAGAAAAAAGAGCAAGAACGAGCACAGAGGTAAATTATTTCAATTTTATATAAAGAAATGCAGGTAAATATTCAGTCTCACCTCACATTGGTACCTGTGTTTATCCCACACAGAGTAAGATGTTATCCTTTGTTAAATAAAATTCAAAAGGTTAAATCCAAATTTTGGGCCTTGTAGTTTCCTTTCAATTTCATGACCAAAGTATTTTTATTCTCAAATCAGTGTCTTGGCTTAAACTAAAGTATTTTCAAAACAACTACATTATTTTAACACCATTGTTAGTTAGTTAATTGAGTTTTTCTTTATACAATAATTTTCTTTTACCACCAAGGATGTAAATCAACTAGCACGGGGATGTTCTAGCTTAACCGATAGTCTCAAATTTGAGTCCTACATATGCAACTGCATTAAAAACTAAAAGGGATAGCTTTGTTGCCGTAGTGGTCCTACTTAATTCAAACGGGATTACCTTTTGTGGAGTATATCAGTGCTCTATATAAAAAATAGATGCTTCTTTATGTGTTTTTTTCCTATAAGTCATCCTCTACAGATGCTCTGTCATATTCTGGTCAGAGCTCCTGCAGATATTCAACTCTACTGATTGTCTTTCTTGAAGAGATTTCAGATAAATGAAACAGTGAAAAACTACACTGTTACTGTTTTACTACTGTTTATATAAGAAGATAGTAAGCAGAATACAAAGAGTCAAGGCCCAGTCCTAACCCTAACCCTA
>Ga0214542_1011093_pt1 | contig 12582 bp, 5 predicted proteins | sample CNSS1metaG_FD_160096 | JGI IMG/M metagenome (GOLD analysis project Ga0214542, IMG submission 160096) | Root nodule microbial communities from cowpea collected in UCLA plant growth center, Los Angeles, California, USA - CNSS1 | ecosystem: Host-associated > Plants > Roots > Nodule | place: USA...
TATATATATATATATATTTGGACAGTCATTTTTTTGTCTTGGACAATGGTTTCTTATACACCTTGTTAATCGTTTTTTGTTCCATAAATAGTTTCTTTGTGTTCTTGGACATAAAAAAATTATAAAATTTGTTATTTGTAAATTATTTAAATCATTGCATTTAACATCCTTAGGCGCACAAAGTCACTCTCATGGTAAGCGTTGGACACTAAATTACATTACTATATTGTGTTTTTTATTATTGTTTTACATCTCACTAATTTTTTTAACCAAAATATAAATTTAATATATATATATATATATATAGATAAAAAAGATTATTTAAAAAAATAGTAATGTTCCAAATGAAATAAGTTGCAGAAAATTAAGGAAATGTATTTTAAAATGTGTACTAAAATACAATTTATATTTGGGTTAACTATGTTTTTGTTCCTAAACTATAACATGATTTTGGTTTTAATTCCTATTTCAAAGTTTGATCTTGTTAAGTTATTGTTCCTATAAAACACATGAATTTGGTCCTCAATATTGGACGCTATTAAAGGTTTTCGTGACATGGCAAACGGTATGCAAGTCCATCATTCATTTTTGACACGTGTTCTCTTTAAAATTACACTTGTAAGTTTATTTTTTTTTCTTACCATTTTATTTTCTTTTATTTTCGTTTTTTTTCTTTTCCCTCTTCTCCGGCCATCTTCTTCTCCCTTCTAACTTCCATCTTCATCTTCCTTTCCCTATCCACCATCTCCATCCTTCCCCTCTCCCACCTTCACCTAGTTAATCCTCTCTTCTCCTTCCCTTTATCAATTTCAATCCAACACATCACAGAGACACACACATAAATTTTCTCCTCTCCTCCGGGCACCTTCTTCTCCCTCCTCACCTTCATCTTCATCCTCTTTCCCTACTCCACCACCTCCATCATTCCTCTCCATCACCAATTTCCTCAGTTTCTCCAATTCCAAAAATAAGAAAAAAAATCAGAATGTGTGTAAAAAAAAAATTGGAGATGTCAACTACACATATCAACAACCTACACAAACACCTACTCAATGGATGGGTCACCTACCTTATCAATGTTTTGCTTAAATTTTGACCTGTTCACCTTGAACAAAATTACCTTTTACCTTTTATTTATAAATTTAAAATTCTCTATAACTCTTTAAAAATTAATTATATATTAATATTATTTTTTTATTAAACACACAAATACTAAGTTCTTTTTATTTTATTAAAAATAAAACATAATTAATATCTATACTACATTAGTTGTTTATCTATTTTATATATTTCTTTTGTACATATAGTAGAAATATCATCATTCTTCCAAAAAAATTATTATGTATTTTGAAGGATTTACATTCCATAGAGAGAGTTGAAAGAGTTATTGGAAGAAAAAATAGATAAGTCTGAGAGGATGAGCATGATAAAGGGGGAGAAAAGAGGAGAATTGATGGAGAAGATGAAAATGGGAGAAATGAATTATTGATTAACTCTATTGATAAAAAATAAAGGGAGGAAGAAAATGATGGTCGAGTGAAGGTGGGGGAGGGGAAGGATGGAAATGGTGGAGGGAGAAAGGAAGATGAAGATGGAGGTTATAAAGGAGGCCGAAGAAGAGGGAAAAGAAAAGAAAACAAAAAAATAAAATAAAATGGTATAAAAAAAATAAACTTACATGTGTAATTTTAAAGAGAACAAATGTCAAAAAATGGATGGTGGATGTGCAAACCGTTTGTCATGTCACGAAAACGGTTGACTCCGTCCAATATTAAGAACTAAATTCATGTGTTTTATAAGGATAGGGACTTAAGAGGATCAAACTTTAAAATAGAAACTAAAAACAAAATTGTGTTATAGTTTGAGATAAAAACATATTTAACTATTTATATTTTGTTAAAATACATGTACTTTCATGTATGTCTGTGTACTTTAATATATGTCTATCTACTCGCTTTGTGTAAAAGTATTTATCTTATTACATGTTCCATTATAGGTTGGTATCATGAAAAATATTCACGGTCTTCTTTTATATGTACAGGTATCAGAAATCCATAAATATTTATACATTTTTTTTAAATGTAAATATTATTATTCAAAAATGAACAGTTTTCTCCTGTTCTGAAGGATATACACTGCACGTGAATATCTACTAAAAATATTCCATTACAAATTTGAAGTATATGTTTTAGATAATTTTTGTTGCAAAAATACCAAAATCTTAATATAATATGAAATACATGAGATTGTAGGAAAGCACCTACCACACCACGAGCTCCACCAATCCACCAAACCCCAGTCCCCGAAGTTGACCAAAACGAAACCAAATTCCAACTTGACTTGTCTCTCTATAAAGTAGAAACCCTACCTATAACACCCTACTGTGCTGCAGAATTCAATTTTGAGCATCAACAATGGGTTCAGGGAGCTCAGAAGAAGTGAGGGTATTGGGAAAGTGGGCCAGCCCATTTAGCAACAGGGTAGACCTTGCTCTCAAGCTCAAGGGAGTTTCCTACAAATACTCCGAAGAAGATCTTCGCAACAAGAGCCAGGACCTTCTCAGGTACAACCCTGTCCACAAGAAGGTTCCTATTCTCATCCACAATGGGAACCCTTTAGCCGAATCACTTGTTATTGTTGAATACATAGACCAAACTTGGACAAACAACCCTCTCTTGCCTCAAGACCCTTATGAGAGAGCCTTGGCACATTTCTGGGCCAAGACCTTAGATGACAAGGTATGCCTTACATTATTTCTCTTCCACTTTTACAATAAATTATTGCTGAGTTGCAAAATTTTTCACTTTTTTTTTTTTTTTTTTTTTTTGTTTTGATTTTAGATTTTGCCTGCAATATGGAATGCGTGCTGGAGTGATGAGAAGGGGCGAGAGAAGGCGGTGGAGGAAGCCATGGAAGCTTTGGAGATCCTGCAGGAAGCTCTGAAGGAGAAGAGGTTCTTTGGAGGAGAGAGCATAGGATTGGTAGATATTGTTGCTAATTTCGTTGGATATTGGGTTGCTATATTGCAAGAAATTGCAGGCTTGGAATTGCTTACACATGAGAATTTTCCCAAGTTATATAAATGGAGTCAAGAGTTTGTGAATCATCCTGTCATCAAAGAGGGTCTTCCTCCTAGAGATGAATTGTTTGCTTTCTTCAAAGCTTCTGCAAAGAAATAGAACAATTTAAAGAGCTCTGGTTCATTATAAATTCCCATGTTTTTCTTCCCTACTATTCATCTTGTCATGAGAAAAAAAAAGCATTGTTAGGGTATTGCCTATTTTAAGTTGGTTCTCTGTTTTGTTGCTTCAAAATAATATATATTAATTTTACTTTCATCAGCCATGTGAACAGAACATTGCTTTTACCATTGCTAAGCATCACTTTTTACAAAAGAAAAAGAATACTCTCCAACACAATGATAGTTAAAATGTCTAAGAGATAATGTTAGAAAAATGATTTTTTAATTCTTTTGTATAAAGAAGGTTTGGAAGCACAACAATTTAAAATCTTTAATAAAAATATATAAAATAAATTAAAATTTTACAAATATAAGAAGTAGGTAGAATTATTGTCACTTGAAATGTCATAACACGTTGACACTATAATAAAATAAAGGTTAAATGAGGGTCGCTTAAAAGATTTTTCAAACTTTAAGGGGTGAAAGAAGAAAGTAGCAAATAAAAACACAAATTTTAAGCAATGAAAAAAGAATGTAAGAAAAAAGAAAAAGGATTATGAAAATGAAAATGAGAGAAGATGAAAAACTTCTACAATTTGAGAAAAAGAAGAGGAAATTGTTTTTGAAATGTGCGGGAGGAAGAAAAAGAGGCTAATAAATAGAGTTATTTCCGAATTTTTGAGAGAGAAATCGTGGTTTTGAACTTTTGAGAGACAAAGTTGTTGCCACGTATTGTAAATATGCAACCATGCGTCCAAAAGTTAGAGATCCACCGCATTTCTTTTGTAGTAAAGTTTTATGTTTTTAGACCCATGTACACACGGTCGTTGAATTTGTTAATTTATCGGTTTATCAATAAGGAGCAGTCAATTTAATATTACAGTGTTATCAAAAGTATATTATTATATTTTTTGCAATAATATATAATTTTATCGTATGTATAAATAAAATTTAAATTCGTTACAATGGTCATGTTTGATATAATTAAGTAAATAATAAAAATAGTTTGTAATTACGTATAAACTATATTAGTTAGTATTATACATAATAATTAACTATGCATATTTATGTATAATAATATTTACATATTTTTCAAAACTTAATTTAAGACGGGTAATATATAATTGATTTAATAATTATGTATATTTTTTTTTATTAAAAACACTCTAAATTATAGAATTTGTTATTGTTAAAAACTAAAAGGATTGATCAAATAAATAGTGTAGGCATATTGTATGATGTGTTCTCGTAGATGTGTTGTTGTTAAAGGAGAACGTACACATATTATAAGATGCGATCTCGTACAAAATAAAATTACTATGACGTTGGTCTTAAAAATTTGTAAATGAAATCATATGTAGATATGGACGGGTAAAAATACATTGAAAGGCACTGATATATGAAATCACAGATATTATTTTTTTAGTGATACATATTAAGATTAAAAAGTAACATTTGATTATGAATTTCATTGTGATAAATTATTAAATTGACATAATAAATGATTAGTAACATATTGTTATATGACTAAAATTTTGAAATAGACTTTTTAGTTAAATATTGGTTAAAATACTAATTTGATCTTTATTTTTGTCTAATTTTATTATTTTAGTCTCAATATTATTTTTTTATTTAAATAAGTCCAAATTTTCGTTAATTTTGTTCAATTTGGTCTTGTTTTTGCTAACTGTCGTTTAAATAATTTACGGTAATGAACAGTCACAACCACATGTCATTTTGTGATTTTTTTGTTAATTTTTAAATAAATGTCCACGTGTAATCCAACCGTGTGTTATGTGTTACACTTAATGTTTTGTATTCAATTTGGTTTCTGTATTCGTTATTTTTGTTTAATTTAGTTCTAATTTTATTGAAATGGAACAATTTTGTCCCTTATGAAATTAAGACTAAATTTAATTTTTATATAAAAGTTATAATGATGTTTTTAATAAAATTCACATTTTTTATTAAATATTTTGGTTTAAAGTTAGTTTAAAATTAGAACGAAAACTGTAAAGATGAAGACTAATTTTAAAATTTAAAATAGATGTTGTTAGTTGTCATCCTTAAAATTTTCATTCTAATTTTAAAATAATAAGAACCTTCAACAAAAAATATTTAATAAAAATGTGAATTTTAATAAAAATATCATTATAAGCTTTATATAAAAATTAAATTTGGTATCAATTTTGGGAGGGACAAAATTGCTCAATTTTAAATAAAATTAGTACTAAATTGGACAAAAATAATGAATATAAGGACCAAATTGAATATAAAACATTGACTCTGACATGTGACATACTGTTGGATTTACAATAGACATTTTTTTTTAATTTAAAAAATAAAAAAAAAAACACAAAGTGACATGTGACAATCATTATTTATTCATAACGCTAACAAAAAATGACCAAATTAAACAAAATTGATGAAAATTGGGACCTCTTTAAATAAAAAAATAATATTAAGACTAAAATAATAAAATTGAATGAAAATAGGGACCAAATTGATATTATATTAAATGAAATTTTTTATCATGTTTTTTGTTATTCCTAAATTTATCGTATATGAATTTCTTTTAATAATAATAATAAAGAGTAAATATATTTTTAGTTCATGAATTTGACACAAAAATTAAAATTTGTGCCTATTAAAAACTTAATAATATCAACAATAATTCATCCCTATTTTTTAATTAATGATATAGTAATACCAATAATAATCATCAAGAAGAAATGGTCAATCTAAATATGTTGTGTTTCTGCATTATGAAATGATACGAGACGAAAAATATTTTATAACTGCACGGAAAATTTTTATTTAAACCAATTGTATAGCCTTTTGAAAAACAAACAAATTATAATTTTAAATAATTTTTTTATTTTAATAACTTTACAAAAATTATATTAAAGCATAATGTTTTTAATTGAGGTAAACTAAAATAATTTTAAAAAGTTATATCGAGTTTTTAAAATTTTTAAACTTTTACACCTTGTCTATAAACATTTTTATTTCACAGAATAAATATCATATTACTTCGTTTGGGAAAAAATTGTTCACTTTTTTTTCCTTTAAATAAACAATCGTTACTTCTAAGGTATCTTGCTTCTAATTTGTTTGTTTCAATGCCACAACCAAGAAAGTTACCATTTATAATTCAAGCCACTCCAATTGAAATCCAATCATTTAAGCTAAGAGTGTGTTTGGATATAGTATTTTAATGAAACAATTCATTTTTTTGAAGAATTTAGATTTCTTTGTAATGAAATGCTTTGTTTGGATAGAGAAATTAAAAAACATTTCAAATGCAAACATTTTTTTTGAAGGATTTCAATTAGCTAAATTAGTAGAAATTCAAATACCCTCAAAATAGGTGGAATTTGAAATTCTTCTCACTCAACCTCATATTCTAGATGATCCGAACGGGCACAACGACCCGGACGGGTCCGACGACCCAGACGGGCCCGACGACCCAGACAAGCCCGACGACCCGGACGTGCCCGTCGATCGGAACGTGCCCGATGACCCAAACGGGCCCGACAAACTGGACGTGCCCGACAACCGGAACGTGCCCGACGACCCAAACGGGCCTGACGACCCAAGCGGGCCCGATGACCCAAACGGGCCCGACGATCCAGACGAGCCTGATGATCCAAAAGGGCCTGACGACCTATACGGGCCAAACAACCCGGATGTGCCCGACGACCTAGATGGGCCCTTCCAAATCATTGGGCCCGTACACCCATATGGGCCCGAAGACCCGGACAGGTCCGACGACTAGGATGGGCCCGAGGACCCGGATGGGTCCGACAACTCGGATGGGCCCGATGACTTGGACACGTCTAACGACCCAAACAGGCCCGACGACCCGGACGGGCCCGATTACCCGGACGAGAATGATGACCCAAACAGGCCCGATGATCCAGACAGTCCCGACGATCCAGACGGGCTCGATGACTCATACGGGCCAGACTATCCGGACGGACCCGACGGTTTGAAAGGGCCCATACGAGTTGTCGGGCCCGTTTTAATCTGTTTGTTTCAATGCCACAACCAAGAAAGTTACCATTTATAATTCAAGCCACTGCAATTGAAATCTAGTGCTTTAACCTAAGGCATTATTGTGGTATGTTTTTTTTTTCAATGCAATTCAATCAAAAACATTCTGAAAAAAAGGTTAGATAGGTATCATTTTATTATTAGCAAACGCATGGCTGAATCCATGCCAACAAATGGACAAGTAAAGGATGTCTCACACCCCTCATAACATCTCAAAAAGATATGCCCAAAAAGGAATCAAAATCAAGAGGCTCATCTTGAAAATAAGTATGAAGTTCTCAAAGCTGCATTAAAGATATCATAGCAAGAAATTGTAATTCTCAAATGGATAGACCAAAATACTTTGTGATATTAATCGTATCATATTTCATGAACCACATTGATCCTATAGACAACTCAAAATAGTATTGAACCAGTGGATTAACATGATTGCTTGTATAATTTATCATCACTCAGTTATTAAGTACACCAGCAACTTGATTAAACCACATACTCATGCATTCAAACTTGAAAACTCGAAAAGAAAAAGAAAAACTTAAGTGCTACTAAATAGGTAGAGGGTTCTATGGGAACTTGTGTCATTTGAAACATAATTAACCAATTTTAATCCATGTCATTTGAAAGTACACTGACCAAAATACATTATAAAAAGTGACAAAAGTCATCTCATTCAATTAGGCACTCTAGAGGAGTTCTAAGAGACATGCCCTTAATTGACTTCATTCAATTACCCCATACTGATTGCAAATTCTCCTACCAAGGCATTTCTCAAGCTGAACATCTTCTTGGAGCTTCAGATTGATTACCAAGTCAATGTCAGTTACCCCTTTCAATATTTCCTGCACAAAAAAAATAATCTAAACTTTGAGTACTCATAGAAGCATGAATCACGAAACATAACAATTGTAACTTAAACACATAAGCGGGATGATGAGGCATAATCCAAGAGAATTAAAGCCTTCAAAAAGTCTATAAAGTGTTTATTCACAACAATCTTGAAGAGAAAAAACATCAAGTAGGCATAACCGTAAAGTGAAAATAGTAATAGTGGAAAAGACAAAAGAAAAAAAAAACTAAAAATTGGACACATGTCAAAATGATAAGAAAGGGTGGAATGATAAATTAAGTGGACGTTATTTTGTTTATATTGTTATAGAAGTTATAGCATGATAATTTGTGTAATTCATATGTCATCAATATCAACTCATTTGGTCAAAATCTTCAAGATGTCTGCAAATTAAGGAAGCAAATTTTGTAGTCATCGAAGTAATATCCTATCTTAAAACCAATATGTTACAACAAGTACTTGTCATTGTTTATTAAGATAAAACGGTAATTTTGATTGGATAAACCTATCAAAGTACTTATGAGATAGTGTATATGTTGATTTACTCAAACAAAAGGTGAAAATAGTAAGGTACCTTTTTTCCATATTTGCTTGAAAAATTGAAAACTATGACACTAATTATAAAGAGGAAAGATACCAGCCCAACAAGCCAAAAGAAATAGATGCATTTTCACACTCCTAAATTAGTCACCAATACTAGAATGTCAATGAAGGCACCCACTACTAAAAAAAGGCATTTTAGTGACTACCTATTTCGGTTGCTAAAAGGCTTAAAATCAGTCGCAAATTCTTTAATAATCGAAATAGCGACCAAAATTATGTTGCAAAAACCCTGCTGGCAAACTCATTAGTGACCAAATTAAATGTTGGTCGCTAAATAGTCACCAAAGTATCAGTCGCTAATCTATTGCTAGAATGATTGGTCACTTTCTACTATTGGGACCAATTTAGCCATTAAAATTTCAGTGGCTAATTCGGTTGCTAAAATGACAAAAAATATTAACTTAAAAAATTCCCAATCACTAATTTAGTCACAAATAGCGACCCTTATTTTTCGGTCGCCAATTAAGTAATTTTTTATCTTAATTAAAATATATTTTGGTTGCTAAATTAGTGACAAAAGTAAAAATATTTATCGTCCAATATATTTTGGTGGCAAAAAAAAAAAAAAACTATTTAGCAACCAATATTTTGGTGGCACCTACTTGTATACAATATTTTTACATACTTCTGAACAATATTCTAACCTACTTACAAATACTACAAATTTAATAATGCTAAATAACAATTAACTCAAATATGTAATGTAATAAAGAGAAGTATAAAAAATAAAAGTACACATTACATGATCCAACATAAAAGAAAATTGGAAATAGTTCTAAATAAATATGCAAGTTTAGAAGTCATCATACAATTAAAATTACACCTAATAATCTTATGATCTACTATTATTAGACTGGTATTCTACATCATTTTTACTACCATCACTATATTATGTAGCCTGAACAACAAGGCCAACAACTTTTGTAGTTACACATCCTATTGACAACAACTAGATCTTGTTATTTTCCTTTATATTCTTTGGACTCATGTTAGGATTCTTCTCCCTCTATTACTTTGTCACTCTTTCCCAATAGAGCACAACTTGCAAACATTTCACTTTTTTTCATCAGAAGCAAATAATTGGGTTTCCTTCATCAGGATTTATATATTGGGATCACACTACTAAGTAATTGAAACATATCATTTAGAGTGCTTCATTTTATCTGAAAAAAAAATTTCATATTAAAACCACATACTATTAAACATGCGAAATTATTCATATTGAGGTAAGTTTGGAAAGGAGATAGTTTACCTCATTAGTTGTTGCAACTCCCCCATCAATCAAATTGAATTTGGTGTCATCATTTTGAAAGTAGTAAGGTGGTAGATAAGTTGGAGCAGCTAAGGTTCTAATGCATATATAAGACAAGTTCACATCAAAGCTAAGAAGGGCTCGTATGACTCCCTTGCCACTTTTCAAAGTCCATTACCATGTAACCAATTCACAACTTCATCTTTTGTACCTACAATACAATTTAGCATATCAATCATGAAATTAAGGAAAATGCATCAAAAATTGTTAGTCATACATACATACACATATTTAGGAAGAAAATCTTAATTTATAATTTCCATAGCAGGAGGATGGACATGATACATTAAATTAACAGTCCGTTGACCAAAGTTAATGTCAATCAAACAAGAACTTAGGTAAAGCATCAAGTAAATCTATCTCATTATGTAGTTGTTGCTTGTTATTTTTTAGACTTAATAATTTAAAATCATTTACTTTTAACAATAGACAATAGTCACATAATAGGTTTACTTCAATTAGAAAAAGAACATCACTATGGAAGGGTTTCCCTGGTTCCAGTCCTTACTTCTTAATTTTCATTTTCATAAAGATGTACTAGAATTTCCATATTAGCCACCTAACAAGGGAAAGAACTAAATTATGATGGCTGACATGATTTATTGATATATAATTAGAAGCTCAAAAGATTGAGAATCATTGTGCAATAAGTCTTACTTTCACTACTTTCTATAAATGAAGCAAGCAAATACACAAAGGAAACACAATGTGACTACACTTCATCATATACTTACATGTATTAGAAGTACACAACTCTTGACCTTCTACTTTGTTGATGTTCTTCATGATTTGGAAGAAAAAATGACAATTAGTTCCGATTAAAGAAATCTTCAAATGCAAGTCCTTTTCAATCTTGCTAAAGATTCATGATGACTCTAGCTCAAAAATTTTTTTGGTTGCTTTAATATTTTGGTCACAAAAAAAAGAACCATTATACATATAGACATCACTTTTCGTTCATTATGTAGGAAAATGTTAAAGGCAGATAACATCATGTCATGCTTTGACTTTTATTAAGCATAAACTACATGTTACTTCCTAATGAATAACCTTGTATATGTTACCTTATAAATGCCACAGCAAAATGTGAACTTGACATATCATAGCCAACACTCCAACAAAAACAGGGGCATGGTAGTAGTGATCTTAGAAGGATAAAGGATTTCATCAACTACACATGTTCTATACCCACTGAAATTAACTTCACAGAGCAAACAATAATTCTCTTAGATAATAGCACAAACACATTAAAATTAATAAACAACATTCAACAAATAATTTGGTGGAGGGAGAGAGATCTTATTAGTTAAATTTGATAAAGATGGAAATGAAGAGTAGAAGAGTTGAGATGATATCACCAGTGCAGGGAAGGAAAACGACAATGGTTATTTTCCACTTTTGGCTTCGGGTTCGAACCCAAGGCATATACTGCCGAGGTAAAAAGACAATCCTTTATGCCTCATTTATCCAACCGAGGCATATTGCAAAGTTACTGCCTCGGTTTCCACCAACCGAGGCCGAAGGGTGTATCAGAAATAATTAAAAAAAATTATATAGATTTACTGGCTCGATTCTTGTCCAATCGAGGCATGTAGCATAGACTTACTGCCTCGGTTCTGGACCAACTGAGGCATATGATTTATTAAAAAACAAAAGAAAAATCGTTATATCTTTCTGCCTCGGTTTTGGTTCCAATCGAGGCATAAAGTTGTCATTTTTTTAAATTCTGATGCTGTTTTATTGATAATCACCATATTTAACCTGCAAATTTTCAACCAGTAAACCAAAACCAGCTAGAAATAGAAGCCAAATGCTATTCAAATACAAAATGTGGCAAAATACTTAAATACTATCCATATTAATGTAGGACACATTACAATCTCATATGCTACCATAAACAAATATACTAAGTACTATTTTACATTTGTATAATGTAATTTTCACAAGCTATCCTTAAATATTTGATGGACTTGGCAGGGATTGATGTAGTGGTACTGAATCTCTGCACACAAGAGAATAATTTAAATTAGTATATAGACTAAGACAAAATTGCAAATAAGTATTTGATATAGTGAAACTATTACCGTTTCCCAACCACTTGTGATACGAGCACGTACAACAGTTGATATCCATTGCATTACATAGTAACCGCACTCATATGAGCCGGTTTGTAAATTACACTACATTGAATGCACAATTATAAGTAATTGAGAAAATAAAGAAATTGAATAACTATAACACTATAGACAAAAATAACAAACTTGGAGGCCCAACCATGCTAGCCTTTTTGTCATAGCAGTTGATTTCCCTAATAACATGCTATGTCCAAATCAACCCTTTGCAATCTCCTCAAATTATCTTCTAAATAATCCAATATCTTCAAGATATATTTGTTTGTTGTGGATCTAAAAAGATTCCAGAAGATCTTGTCATATTTAAAAAGATTTGGTAGTTAATATCTTTTAATATTTTATGATATAATTAAATAAGATAATTATTTAAAAATATCAAATAAAATATCTAAAGATATATTTTCCCAAATTATCTTCTATCATAAAGATAAAGAAAACCGCAAGGTCCAAT
>Ga0214542_1011097_pt1 | contig 12582 bp, 4 predicted proteins | sample CNSS1metaG_FD_160096 | JGI IMG/M metagenome (GOLD analysis project Ga0214542, IMG submission 160096) | Root nodule microbial communities from cowpea collected in UCLA plant growth center, Los Angeles, California, USA - CNSS1 | ecosystem: Host-associated > Plants > Roots > Nodule | place: USA...
TTAAACTGAATTAAACTAAAAAACATAGTTAAAATAAAACTGAACCGCGTGAACTATTTCTTAGGTTAATTATCTCTCTCTCTCTCTCTCTCTATATATATATATATATATATATATATATATTTGAACTTAAAGTTGTATATGAATTCATTTAACACCAATATATATATTCTTATCTATTAAAATATAATAAAATATTTTAAATTTTTTTTGTTTTTTATATAAATATATATATATATATATATATATATATTTTTTTTTTTTTTTCATAATATTTTAAATAGTTCAGTAAATTATTGTAAAAATTAAACTAAAAAATGTTGTTTAATTTAGCTCTTTTACTTTAAATTTTAATACTATAGCCATTTTAATCAGCTACTTTTTTACTTTTTTCACACTCCTAAGAGAATTTGACTCTTATGCGATGGAAAACCAATTACGACTTTCGTAATATATATATTTTTATTCATAAAAATTGATTTTTTTTATAAATTTAAGGGTTAAATATATTTTTGGTCCTTAACTTTCAGTGAATTTTAGAATTAGATCATTTCGAAATTCAAGACCAATTTAATCTTTTATATTTTGAAATATGTGGATTTAGTCCTTTTAATCAAATTTTGTTAAGTTTATTTGACATTTCAAGCGCGTTTCATAATAGTATTTGACTTAACATTAAAACAAAAATGTGTCAAACAATATAAACAACTCAAATACAATCCTAAAATGCGTATAAAACATCAAATAAATCTAACAAAATTTGATTAAAATGACTAAATTCACCTATTTTGAAAGATGAATAATTAAATTGATCCAAAATTTCGAAATAAATTAATTCAAAAATTCACCGAAAGTTAAGGACAAAAACAAATTTTATCTTAAATTTAATTAGAATGAGGCCTCTGTTTATATAATCATTCTATCTTTACTTATATGATATCTGTAACATTTGTCATATAATATAACATGATTAGAATTAGTAAAATTATTTTAAAAGAATTTAACTGTAAAACACCGTATAAAAAAGTGGAAATCTGTCATCTCGATAACCTTTTTAAATTTAATTCAATCTTATAAAGTCAATATCTTCGGCATACACAGTAATTCGTCATATAGTATAACATTCTTAAGGTTAAAATTCGTAAAATTATCTTAGAAGAATTTACTGTGAAACACCGCAGAAAAATGGAAGCCTCTTTGTGAAGGGAAATAATCTAAAACTGGTGATGCTGGATGAGGGTAGCTGAGACCAAAACGCCACCCTATTTATGTGAATCACGTGGACATGTGTTTGTTTTTCGTGCTCACCCATAATCCAATCCTTATTTGGGAAAAACACAACCTGTTTTTCTTTATGCTTTGTTTAGCTCAAATGCGCACACATAAATAGTATCATTTGATCATTTGATGTTTTAGTTCTAAATCAACAAAGATACGAGTGATAGTAAAGTTTAACAGAAAAACTTCATCGATTATTCATTAATGAGATCTTGCCCATACTAAAAAAACATGTTTATTTCTCGGGTTACAACTTCTTTCTGTCCTTTATATACGTACATTTCTCATAATCTTCCTAAGTTTCCGGTGCTTAAAACAACTATGATTTCGCTTTAAGATCTTCTGACGAGATTGTCGTTAGACTGAACTGCAATAATGCATCTAAAGCGACATGGCCGATACTTGATTCTATGAACCATCCGGGTGGAAGGTTTATTGATAAGATATAAAACGAGTATTCAATATATAAGTAAATGAAGATTTCATTTTAAAAATCAGATTTATGAGATTGAGTTAAACTTAAAGTTCAATTCTTAACATATTTATAATATGAACTTGAACTTATTCTAGTCAAATTTATTGTTTATCGGATTTATTGTGTCATTCTTTATAGGAAGATTTATTGTATGTTGAGTTTATTGTATTATCTCCTATTCGATTACTATGAGACCTAATAAATCGATTTTGTAAGATTAAGATAAGTTTAAAGTCTACTTCCTAATTTGGTATTTGAATCATGAGTTTGAACATATTTTACTGAAATTTATTATTTATTAAACCGATATCCACTGTTATCAAAAAATTTGTTATTTATTGTTTGTTAAGTTTATAATATATAAGTAAATACAAATTTCATATATTAAATTAAATTTAAAATATATTTCTTAACAATAATTTTTGTTAACTGTTTGTTAGGCTGATTGTACCTGTTGGTATCGAAAAGTTTATTATTATTATTTGTTGAGTTTATAATATATAAATGACCATAAATCTCATCTTAAGATTAAATTATATTTAAATCCACTTCTTAACGTAAGTTTTGTTTAACTTTAGGTCATGATTATTACTATCTTAGTTCCAGAACTAGCTAGACAACAAAGATGGGATAACACAACTCTAGTATTCAATCTACCTGAAATAGTTTTTGTTTAAAACATTTTTTTTTTTTATCTTAGCTGGTTTTTGGATCTACCCTGTATTAACTATCTACTTTCTCATCCTAACATTAATAAGTGTCCCACATTTCTATTCCATTTCTCTGTAAGAAGCTACCCACTAAGGAAAGAGTCCAGAAAGTTACACCTCTCTCTTACTGCCAATACATTTTCTCAAACAGGGTGAAATTAAGTGGACAGGGTTTCATTCCACTCTTTTTCTCATTGAAAAGTTAATTCTAAAAATTGGTTTTTTCCAAAACAGAACTGTTCGGATTCACATTATATGATATAGAATTGTGTTGAAACACCGTTCATGATTGGTTTTAATGAATTGATTTAGGTTGTTTTTGCTATATGAATCAAAACTTTTATACCATGATTTACTATTAACTGTTGGATCAAGTACTCATGATTAAGTTAAAAGTTATACTTCATATATAGACAACTCTTTCTATCTATATACTATATACGATTCAATTGTAATCCGATACATTTGATTTTCGTTAAGGGATAATTGATGTTACTCCTGGTATTAGAATAAAAGTATCTAAATATAATCACATAAATTCTAAATTTTTACTCGAAATTATTTTTACTGACATTTTACTGGAACGCAGACCTAGGGTTTAAGAGAAGCAGTAACATATGAGCCACTGTTAACACTTTTCCCAGAACGAAATTTCCTAATTGCTGATTAACGTAGTTCTACTCATCCAACATGTTGGTCTATTAATTTGTTAACTGCCAACTTTGATAAATGTCGTGCATTGTGCTATGCAATTATGCAAGCAAATGTACTTGATAGTTTCTTCTTGGAAGTTGAACTTACACCGGGGGATATCATATAACATAAATTGCGTAGTTACTCAAGCATTATGCCCAGAAAGCAGAGGTGAAAATATTTAACTTCGGTTTTTGCTTGTGACTGTGTAGGAAACAATGCCAATATTTTAAATTCTGTCCACATACGCGGCTTGAAATTATATATGCTGGTTTTGGATGTTGAAATTGAAGGAAGGGTTTTGGCTTCTGCTAAAACCACTCACTAGAGCAATTACTTGATGTACTTTCTTCTTGATTCGGCGGTTTGCTTTAAATCTAAAGAGGTGGTAGAACAAAACATTTATGAATGTGGTTTGTAAGATAAATCAACCTCTCAACCTTTGCATATATATATAGCTCTTCCAAGTGTTTGATGAAAAGCACGACTCAGGATACTAAGAATCATACATCTACACAACACAAACAACTCATTCCACTCCTGTTTTGCAGCCATGAATAATCTTTTGGTGCTTGGTTTTTGTGCTATCATAAGCTTGGTTGTAGCACCATGCTCTATTTCTGCTCAACCAACAAGGGCTTTCTTCGTTTTTGGTGATTCACTGGTGGACAGTGGCAACAATGATTTCTTGGCAACCACAGCCAGAGCAGACGCTCCACCCTATGGCATTGACTTCCCATCACACATTCCCACTGGACGTTTCTCCAATGGCTTAAACATCCCTGACCTTATCAGTATGAATCACTTAATCTGGCATAACCAAATCAGCAATGCTATATACTTGTTCATTCGTGCTTAACGTTTCTATATATGTATATGTATCATCTGCATGCATGACCATAACTAAGCTTGTGTTATTACTTTATTCATACATCAATTGCATGCAGGTTTGGAACTTGGTCTAGAGCCTACACTGCCGTATTTGAGCCCCTTACTGGTTGGAGAGAAGCTACTGATTGGTGCCAATTTTGCATCCGCTGGGATTGGCATTCTCAATGATACGGGAATTCAATTTGTAAGCTTCAACATTAATTGTAAATTATTGAGGAACATGGTGTGTTTTTAGAGTGCATAAATGGGTGACTTGTATAAAGTCTTTCAGTGACCGTGTATTCCAAAAGCTGATATATATAGTATGGTTGGTATATGATTGTTTTGGCAGTTGAACATTATCCATATCTACAAACAACTCAAGCTATTCCAGGAGTATCAGCTAAGGTTAAGTGCACACATTGGTGCTGAGGGAGCCAGAAACCTAGTAAACAGAGCACTCGTTCTCATCACTCTTGGAGGCAATGACTTTGTCAACAATTACTACCTGGTCCCCTATTCAGCAAGATCTCGCCAGTTTTCTCTCCCAGACTATGTTCGCTATCTCGTTTCTGAGTACCGCAAAGTTCTGAGGGTATGTATATGCATCACCAAACACAACAGTTACAGTATGATTAATCATTTTGTGTTGCTGTTTTGGAAGTTTATATATAATAATAGAAAAAAAGGTATATTGGCAATATTTTACGAATTCACGGCATTGGAAATCATCATGCATACGACAAAATGCATCATGAATTTGTGAAGCGTAGAATAAGGGTCATTCGTGTTTCCGAAAATGCTCTGCTGCATTAGTGTACGTACGTAACCACCAGTCTTATGGTCCGTGTGAAAGAATGTGCATTAAACAAAAGACATGTGGGTATCTTTTGGTTGGTGAGGGATACCAAATATGTTTTCTCTCTTTCAAGCATCGTATACTTCAATGCACAACACAAGCAATTAATGACACAAAATATTAGATATTTTATCTCTCTCTGATCTACTTCATTATTTAATCAACACATGTATGTTGAAAACATGCAGAGGCTTTATGATTTGGGTACTCGAAGAGTTCTTGTAACGGGTACTGGACCAATGGGGTGTGTTCCAGCTGAATTAGCCATGAGAAGCAGAACGGGTGATTGCGACGTGGAACTTCAGAGAGCTGCTGCATTGTTCAATCCCCAACTGGTTGAAATGTTAAACGCACTGAATGAAGAAGTTGGTTCCCAAGTTTTCATTGCTGCTAATGCCTATCGCATGCACATGGATTTCGTTTCCAACCCTCGAGCTTATGGTATGATCAATATAGCTTCTGCACCACCCTGCATGCAACACTATAGACACCACCTTTTAACTTTCAAATTAAATTACATGTTCCTGGAAAAGATAGCATGTGGAAACGACATTGTTTAGTAGGTTCCTTTAAAAGTCAACGTAGCTTTTAAAAGTTGCTTTTGTTATTTTCTTTTTAAATTATCAATTTCTTAAAAAGAAATCCACATTGAAGCCCAATAAGCCCGTTAGAAATGTTTTGGGCCTGCAGGATTTGTGACGTCGAAGATAGCTTGTTGTGGACAAGGCCCATACAACGGGATTGGACTGTGCACACCAGCCTCAAACCTGTGTCCAAACAGAGACCTTTACGCGTTCTGGGATCCATTCCATCCATCAGAGAAAGCAAACAGAATCATAGTCCAACAGATTCTGAGAGGCACCACTGAATACATGCACCCCATGAATCTCACCTCTATCATGGACCTCGATTCCATGACCTGATTCATCGTTTTTCGATTTGAATATGTCTCTACAAGTCAAAGGATGTTATATCTATGTGTGCCACCTAAGTTTGTTTGATCTTCTTATCATCATTCCCTAGCTAGTGTGTTTTATCTTCTGCTCCTTTCTTCCTCCGATTGTTATTCTCTGTTGGAAGTAATTTTGGTCTCACCACAAATAAATTTAAGTTCTTCTCTATCATTCCTTTATCTTCGTGTTATCTCTGGATCTAATTACTTTAAATTTTCTTTTCTGAAATACTTTCTCTGAACCTAGATAGAAACGAAAACAAATATACTATGGTTCTACTTCGACTAGAGATAAAATAATTTTATAATATGTAAATCTCACTTTATAAACTGATTTTGTGGAATTGAATTAGATTTAAAAGCTGTTGGGTTATATATATATATATTTATGAATTATGATTATAATCATCGAGAAGTTATGTTTTGATAAGGTGGTTATATGACATTAGATAATTTAGATTCTTTAATAACCAAAATAAACTATTTTTTCCTCTTGCAATGGCAACCACCTCTTTCAAAACACAAAATTTTGAACAAGTACAGTGCAGTCTTCCATCGTGTAACGTAACAAGTAGTTTGGAAAATAAAATGTATTTTAAATGATTTTACAAATGAATTATCAGTGTTATTGTTAAAATTATTAATTAATTAATTAGAGTGTTTCCTCCACTGGTCCCTTGTATTTGTATTCTGGTTGATAAAGTGAATGTTTTTGTAAGGTTTTGAATACAACAAGGTTCTTTTTTCAATGTTAGTTGTTAACTGAAAATGACTGTGATTTTTTTGGTCACAAACATTTTTATGGACTATCGAAATTTGAACGGTTAATGAGTACGAGACCGCGTTATTAAGCAGCAAATTTCATTATTAACAAATGTTCCAAACTTTACTAAAAAGAAATGGTAGATAGATGGATAGAATTAATAATGAACCTTATTAAAGCTGAGTTATTAAAAATATGCTTCTGTATATATATTCTTCTCTTCACCCCTATTTAAGTTAAAGGAATTGGAAAAGGATTATGTTGGAGTATGAACTATAAAAGCTATTTAATACAATAGTTACACCATCCATCACAAACTAACATATAAATAGAACACAGACTTTGACTTGTCTGGGAAAGGATCACCTTGGTTTTACATGTAAAACCAAATGATGGTGAGTTAATCATGAAAAATAATACAGAGAAAATATCTAAAGGAAAAAGACAAAACTTTGATGTAATATCTTAAATATCAGTTCTATTGATATCTAAGTAAAATAAACCATGTGATCTTTTATATATGTAAAGATATTAGAAATTTAAGGCGAGTTTGATTCTACTCATGAAATAAAAATGAATTTAAAATTTAATATCTTAATTAATATTTTCAACCAGCTTATTGACATGAAATATGTTTTATATCTGATCTGGAAAACACAAGAAAGGATATCGAGGATGAGGAGGAGTGAAGAAAAAAGTGAATTTACGTATAAATCCCCAGTAATGCATTAAAGAGTGCACCAACCTCAAAAGTGATGAACAATGGTGAAATAAATATATAGGGGCCATGGTGCCCTAGCTAACTCATGTGTTGTAACAATAACTCAGCCTCCAAATACGTTATACGGAGTAAAATAATTAATCTCAATTCCATTTGAATGTTTTTTAAACCAAAACCCAAATGCATTTACTATTTCTTTGTAATGTGTAGATGATGATGATGATGATGATGATGATGATGATGATGATGATGATGATGATGTGATGGTGGTGCATTGCATGGGCATGTGATATATATGTGATGAGTTGGTTACTACTAGGTAGGTATAGATTTTGAGGAAGTGGGATAGAGTTTTAGAAGTTGAATTGGTTGGAATTGAATAGGCTGCAATGTTGGTTGAGAGAGATGTTAGAGAGAGAGAGAGAGAGAGAGGAAATTAAGAGTTTTGTGATGTTAGTTGAACCGTTTCTCCAGCCAAATTATGTGATGTCCAGGGTATTAGGTGTAGAGTTGTTGGTATTATAAATGTCTATACAGCTCATGCTTTACTCTCATTTTTAATCATATATTACCATTTATCATCACTTTATTGTTTAATTCCTCAACAAATATTCAAAAAAATCATGGCGGCTACTCAATTTTGCACTTTATCACTCCCTAGTGCTACTCATTCCATATTTTACTTCTCTAAAAATCTAGCTCATCATCAACTCTTCTACTTTATTTTTAAATAATTTATCCATATATTTATATCTTTCATATGAATTTTTTATCATCAACAAAGAACTATATTGATTGCAGAGCATTTGGTACTCCAACCCTTATACATATCCAAACACAGCAAGAAAAGAACTTGTTAATCTTGAAATCAATATTCACAAAAAACTCAACTTGGTGCTCTATGAATATAGCTAGAGTGAATCCATGGAATTATTATTTCACTATATGCTATTCAAAAATAATTTCCTAGCATAATGTTAGGATTGTACGTTGCTATTGTAAATTTGTAAGGATAAAATTCTCTTGACAAAAGTCAGCAACATGAATTTCATTATAGAATGTGTTTGCTAAGATCACACCTGTAAGTAAAAAAAGTTACTTTCGACCCTAAAATCTAGGTTATAGATTCAATAATTATATATAAATAATCTCATATATTACTTGTCAAATAATGTGACGAATTCTTAACATATAGATACTCATGAAATAATTGTTAATGAATTACTTAAGTAAATATGGAGGAATTAAATTTTGTTAATAAATGATAAATAGGTTGCTAATCCAAATTCGTCTCATCCATTTTTCGTGGATCTTGTTTATTTTGATCGAGAAATGGAGAAAAAAAAAATATGTACGAAGGTAAAACATAATGGCAAACGATATTCAGAATATGATAGATGGTAGGGATTAATGCCAGTTTCACCTAAAAACTTCTCCGTATTTTTTTCCCTTTCATTTGTAATGGAGAAGTTTTTGGATTGATATGGAGAAATTTTTTTTTTTTATATTTATGTTATTTTAAAAAAATCTTTATAATTTCTACTCTCAAATAGAAAAGCATTCTTTGTTTTCTACTAAATAACTTAAAAATTATTCAATTTCTACTTATATGCGATGAATTTATTTTTTCTTCCCAAATTTCATTTTATATTTATTACACCAAACGTCATTTTAAGTATTAAAAACTGCTTTTACTTTATCGTTGCGTTGGTCCACTCTATTCACATATATGCAAACATACATATAAAATATGTAATGAAAACAGTGTTTTACTGATTCATCAATGTGTTCCAAATAATTGAGAAGACTATCAGGGTCTGAGTTTGGCTATATACCACGCTATAATTGGTTTGATTGAATTTAAAGTGACTTCAATTGTTTTACTATATCTAATTTAAAGAAAATTCTAATACATTAACTGTTCATATTTAATTCTGAAACCCTTTGAAATCTCGTGTAGATTTGGGAACTTCACCTATATCTACTTATACCAGTACGATAAAAGATCATTGATATTATCCTAAAAATACTTTTTTATTGGTTGATTCAATCATTCGATTTCATCAAACACCAAATCAAACAGTGAGAGAAAAAAAATTTAAATTACTATTTTTTTTTAATCCATAAACTTTTTAAACTGTAATTGTACATAGTTTTTCATAAAATAAAATAAATAATTTTGAATTTGAAAGTTTGAATTCTCCGCCGAGTTTCTTCTTGTTTTGTCCTCTTATATTAATTAGGGTGAGCTAAGTTAAATTTGATTTGATTCGAAGTTAAGATGTTTGGTTATTGAAATAAAATATTTTTAATTGGGGAAAAGTACTATATTGGCAGTAAAGTAATAGGAGAAATAGGTTTGGCTTCCTTCACATAGTTCGAAGTTTAATTCTAGTTTATGTATTTCCTTTTGCTTTATTTTTATTAATCTATTTTTATTCATTGATTCAAACAATACTTTTTTTTTATTAAAGATTTATTTTTGTAATATTTGTTATATTTGTTTTTCAAACGTAAGAAACAAAAGTTACTCAGAATTAATTTTAATTTACAATTTTACATTGATTAATTTTTTTTTTATCAACACAAACCGAAATGAATAATTTGTGCCATCCAATAATAAACCACGTTTCAAAATATTGTAAATAATTTTGTATTGATAGTTTTTTTGAAATCACATGACATGATATTCTTTTAATTAAATATTAAAAAAAATTAGAAACCCTAAAAATAAGGATAAATTTAGAAACAATTAAGTTTAATTAAATTTTTTTTTTTATAAATTTGTATGCCCTCTATGCGATTTAACATTTTTTTCTTCCTCATTTCATCCATCAATTAACTCATTCATTTATTTTTTCTATTCACTTTTAACTTACGAGAAAACTTATTCTTGTAAAAAGAAAAAAAATGTGTTCATCACCAATTAGAGAAGATTAAACTGGAAAGTAGTGAATTAACATGTAAGTGGAGATGAGAAGAAGAAAATAATAATCACGTTATCTTATTCACATAAAAAAAAATTCATAGAGACTCAATTGAAAAAATTCAAATAAAATTTATGAGGTACTAAAGATTTAATTAAACAAAAAAGTGACTATAATATATGTAAAATATCATAATTGTATACCATAGTTTTTATATTTTTGTTTATTAATGTTTTTTGGATAATTTAATTTATATTTAATTAAATATCTTAATTTATTTTTTTATTGGTAGAAATAAATTATTAGTTGTGTGAGAGAAAGAAAAAAAGTGGATTGAAATGAAGAAGTAGTGGAGGAATTTGGTCGATAATATTAGGTAAAATTTGATGGGGGCAGCTGGATGACCATTGGAAATAGCTTCATATGTATGTACATGGAAAAGACTTTTCTAAATTGTAAAAAGAAAAAAAAAAGTGTGGAAAAAGAAAAAAATAAATAAAAGGATTAATAACGTACAGAATTAGTATAGGTCTGGACGTGAGAAAACAGCTACTATTTATTTTCTAAAATCTCTTTCAGTAAACTAACTAAAGTAAATAATTAATTTGAGAATAAGTTATATTAAATAAACTCTTTTAGGTGAAATCTTGATAAAAAAAATAATCAACAAAAATTAAAGTACTAACCAGTTAAAAAGTGAAGAGAGTATCAAGTTGATATAAATTTGAACAAAATATTATTATAATGGGGCATAGTGTTATACATTACCTGAAGTCGAAATCAATTTTGCAATGAAAGACACATGAAGTAGGATTCAAAAGTGCATGTAGATAATGAAATTTGTTGAAAGCATGATCTTTGTTTGAATCTGTCACAGGTGATGCTAGAACTATATATAATTCAAATTCAAATATACGAACTTTAATAGCATTAAAATTAAACAAAAGTGCTGTATTAGAGGATGTTGACAACAACCATGGTCGGAGGAATCAGTGGTTAAATGACACAAACAACGACATCAGTTCATGAACATACACATCTTAACAAATATTTTCTAATAATATTCCTGTGTAGTGTCTCTCTCTCTATACATATACATGCATTTTATCTAATTAGAGAGACATGTTTTTTCTCAGAAAAAAAAAGTATTTTTTTTGTAAGGAATGAAATTTGTATGTCCCTTTTTGCCTTTCACGAGCATTAATTAATTTGAACGCCCCACATAACTAACTCGCTAATTAGAATGTATGGATCCTGTTCTCTGTGAAATTAAAATATCTTGCACTCCTTCTCTTTCCTTGTTAGACGAAAACAAAGAGTGGTAAAAAATAAGGAAACTTGGTGTGGCCGTACATACAGGAAAAAAAACATGCATGTAGAGTACAAAATACAAAATGCTGCCAAAGATAGTTTGATATAATTGAAGTGGTAAATGTGTGTCAGTTCTGGGCAATGTAACGAAATTGTCAGTTGTTGTTTTTGGTCCTTAATGAGGCACAGATTTACATGTACTTTCTTTCTTTCACCCATCAAAAAACAGGGTCAAAAGCTACTACTTCATTGAGGGCTTCTTCAGCACATGGCTGTTTCGTTTTCGTTAATGCATCATGTCTCTCCCTCACACCCATCATTTCCAACCTGTTCTACCTTTTTGCTACGTGGGCCATTCACCTTTTCCATAGTATATAACACCTCTTCCTCATTCCTCTCTGCACCATGCACGGACACCACAGACATATATATGTGTGTGTCTGAACACCTCTGACACTAGTTGCAGTTCAATAATATTCCCTTCTTCCTCGTCCATGGCTACTTCTGTGCCTCTTGCGTGTTGTTACATTGTTGTTTTGGGGATATCTATGTTGTTGGGTTTGAGAGGTGCAGAGGCACAACGTGCCTTCTTTGTGTTCGGGGACTCGCTTGTAGATAATGGCAACAACAATTATTTGGCAACTACAGCTCGTGCTGATTCTCCTCCTTATGGCATTGATTACCCAACCGGAAGAGCCACTGGCCGTTTCTCTAATGGCCGGAACATTCCTGACTTCATCAGTTCCGTTTTTAAACTTCTTTTTCTTAATTATTGCTTCAATCTTACTAGTACTAGTACTGTGTGTGTGTGTACATGTATAATATAATGTACTAGTTATTTTTCTGATATTTTATTTATGTGCTCTTGTGTAGGTGAAGCTATTGGGGCGCGCGAATCCACATTGCCATATTTAGATCCCGAGCTCAACGGGGAAAGATTGCTTGTCGGTGCCAACTTTGCTTCTGCTGGAATTGGAATTCTCAATGACACTGGAATCCAGTTTGTAAGTCACATCACTTGCT
>Ga0214542_1011099_pt1 | contig 12580 bp, 8 predicted proteins | sample CNSS1metaG_FD_160096 | JGI IMG/M metagenome (GOLD analysis project Ga0214542, IMG submission 160096) | Root nodule microbial communities from cowpea collected in UCLA plant growth center, Los Angeles, California, USA - CNSS1 | ecosystem: Host-associated > Plants > Roots > Nodule | place: USA...
TTATTATTTTAATTTTAATTTTAAAAAAAAAAAAAACTTAAATATTTTTTAAAATTTTTTAAAATAAAAAAAAAAAAAAAAAAAAAAAAAAAAAAAAAAGAAGAATTGATTGGATGGGAAAAGAGTGAAAAAATATAGAAAAGATTGTATCAATGTTATAATAACTTCTTTTAAAATTGATGTAAAATAAATTTTATGTAAAAATAAAAAGCAGTATTTAATTTTGAAAGATAAAATTTTATTTTAAAATAATAAAATTTAAATTTATGTATTTATTTTAAATAAAATTAAAATTATAGCAATAATATTATAATTAGTTGTACTAAAAATTTATTAAATAATCTAATCAGTATCATTTAAATGTAATTAATTGTTGTGTAACATTAAAAAAAATAAGACACAATCGATTAATTATACTGTATAACTGATTATGTGTTAATTTTTTGCGTAAATCATTTTGTAAGTGTACGGACAAACCTTAAATTTAAAACTTACTTTCTTTTTTATGCCTTTTTAACAATTCAATGTCCTATTTGTCAAATTCTTTTACACTTTATTATTATTATTTTCTTCTGCCGTAGCTTTACGCTTCAAAAGAAACACACCAATTGAGAGAAATAGAAGTGTTTAAGTTGTATAATTATTACCAGTGGTGTCCTGTTTCTAGTGTTGTGTTTAAGTATTCGAAATCATTTCCATTTTCCATTTTTTTTGTTGAGTTTCAAAATGGTGTCTATCTTTTACATGTGTTTTTTTATACATGTTACAAAATTTGCTTCCATCAATGCTAGATTCCCATATTACAAAACTAAATAAAGTGGAACAAATGGGAATTGCAACTTTGAAACTCGAATACTATAGTCTTCTATGCAATCGATAGTTATAAGGTCCACAACAATGCTCACACCATTACTCTCAAGAAGCTGAAAAACATTTTAAATACCAAACAATGCATTGACAACAGAAAACACACATGAATACCTAAAAAAAATAAAAAAAATAAATTAATTTCTAACATTAGTTACAACATTTTAACTACTTAGTATTATGCTAAATTAGTCTTTAATTAATAATAAAAACAATTACATACACCACTTTTTTTAAATGATTTTATTAGTAATTAGTCCTTTTTAAGTCGGGATACCTTAAAAGACTTACTTTAAAAGTGAGGTAGCATAACAACATGAATATAAGTAATATAGTTTTGGTGGAATTTATAATAGGATCAAAATTATTAGCTCACATATTAACACGTTAGTTCTTTATCCATGGATCAAACTAAATATTTTACGAAACCAGAAAATTTATTAATCTCGGTTATTTTTCTCGCTGGTTCAGAACAGTTCAATCACATCCTCTGATTTGTTTGTTGGGTCGAGCTGTTTTTATTTTATTTTATTAGAGCAGCTTAACTACATGACCTTAAATCTGACCTCTCTGCTTTATTTTTACCCTATCATTTAGCTACTTAGTATCGTCTTTTCCTTGTGTTTTTTATTTGTATCCGTACTCACATGCTTCTCTAACAGATGATTTAGTAGAGAACGAGAGTTCATGTGCATATAATGGAAAAAGGGGCAGACACAATGGGTTGTGGATGAAAAACATGATAACTTCCTTGCATCACTTTCTGTGTCTGTGTTGTGAGCTATCGGGCGTTTAATCCCAAGAGAAGAGTGTTTCCTTTTACACCGTTAGAGAACAACAACATTTAAATATTGAACCAACTACTTAAGTTTGAAGGAGTGATAAAATGGCCTAATTTTGAGAAGGAAAGAAAGAGAGGAAAAGGTTGTGGATTCAAACCCTCCTACTAACATTTCGAAAACAAATAAGATCGGTTGGGGGTTACTTTATATCGCTTTCCCTTTGCTCTATCTCTTAGTTGTAACAGAAGCATTGTTTTAGTTATTTGCATTATGGAGTTCCATCCTCCTATCATATCATGTTAACTTCCTGAAACTGTGAGAGACTGTAGGTTTTGAATGTCAGTAATAAAGGAAAAACTTTCTTTACTAACAATACTAACAGTTCGGCATAGTGTGATCAAATGAAGACCCAGTTCATCATAGATTAATTAGATATCAGTAAGGCATCCAAATGTTAATTAGAGTGAGATCGTTTTATATGTGGCATGTTTCGAATGACAAAATTATTTTCTATTTTAGCTCTTCTATTTGAAATAGAAAATGAGAACTAAAGATATTTCCGAAATTAAGTATTAAATTCTAATCGTCTTAAGAAAGTGTTCCTAATCTTATGAAAACCAAGATAACTACCAAATCACTTGCATCATAAACTGCGCTTCCAAGCAGCACACAATTACTTTTTCATGATATCTAGTTCTCCTGTGCATAGTTTTGAGGATCATCTTCCTTCAATATTGGATCAGTTTCAGGAGACGCTTTGGCCGCATTAATGCAAGTTGTAATCCAGGAATCATCAAAATTCTTAGCCTTGAGAATCTTATACAACTCATCAACACCATCCATATCCGTCTCTTCTTCGTAGTACTTCAGAAAAGCCCCAACAACTTGTGGTGAAGGACGCCATTCATCACCCTTGACTTCTGAAAGTGCCGCCTCCAAGTGCCTCACAGCAGCATCCAACTGACGTTTCTCCAAGAAATACAACATGAACATTTCCTCAAACCTAAACAAAGGCCTTTTGCTCTTCCTGCTAGCCCCCTCAAACACCAATGCAGCTTCTTCCACCATGTTGTGACCCAAATAAGCACTAACACAGACACCAGCTAACCTCACATCATAGCTAACACAACTAGCTTCCCACTCTTTAAAGCATTTTGTTAAGCCCTCTATATCATTAAGCTTTCGGAGGGAACTAAGCATAGCCAGATAGCTCAAATTGGTGACAGGGGAGACAGACTTGAGGGAATTCCACACTCTGTGAACCTCTTCAAGATTACCAGTCCCAGCATAGAGACCAAGCAAACAATGATAAGCATCACGCTGCCGTGGCTTAGCTAGTTTCTCCAGCTCCTTAAGCATCATTTCAGCCTTCTCAAAGTCCTTAACCTTCACATAAATTGCAGCAAGGTTGCTGTAAGCCTGCCAACCAATTTGATCTTCTTCAGTTTTCATCTCCTCGTAGATTTTCTCCACCCCATCAAGATCGCCCAAAGAGGCGCAGCCGTTCATCCAGATATAATACGTAAATGAAGACAAGGGAAGGTTTCTCTTCTTCATTAGCTCCACCAGGTGAGGCACTTTCTGGGGTTCACCACTTCTCATATACAAACTCATCAAATTGTTGAAAGACAGAGAAGTGACATAACCCAATTCATCCATTTTCTCAAAATGATTCAATGCCTTGTCTTTCATGAGTTCCTTGCAGTAACAGTTTAAGAGTGCACCATACGTATACTTGTTCTTGGCTGGAGCAGGAAGACCACTGAAAAACTCCTCAGCCGCAACCAACCCTTTGGTCTTGGACACAAGATCTAATTGCACTGCATAATTATTCCAGGTTAAGTCAATTTTCTTCATCTCCATCCATTCAATTATCTGCAATCATCATAAATTATAAACTTCAACATACAACAAAATCACAAAAATAATTTAAAATTGATATTCCATACCTCGAGTGCATGTTGAAATCTGCGATACCTTCGGAGCTGCTCCACACACCTGTCAAGTTCTGCTTTTCTTATGGCTTTGCCTTGCATTACATGGTTGTCCAATGTTTCCGACACGCTTCCTCTAGTCATGTCCAACGCCGATAACATTCGATAGAGGTTTGGACCTTTTGCTGGACTCTCAGCCGCCGTGCAAAGTCGCCGGAGTAGCCATCCTCCCCCAGAAATCAGACGGCCGTGATTCATTTCCGTTGATCTGGAATCTTGCCACAGCAGAAACGGGTGATATTTGTCTCTTGTCGATCGATTCCATAGATAGGTTTTGTTAGGGTTTATCAAAACAGGCTACACGGCATCGTTTCGATTGTCACTTGAAACAGCAGGTAACCGGTAACAATTTTGTATATTTTTAACTGAACTAGGTTTTGATACGCACGGGTCTTTGTTTTTTATTTTGTGTTTAGAAGTAATTAATTTTTATTATATTTAGAAAATATTATATATTTTTATTTTTTATGTATTAAAAAGTTAATGTAAATTTCTTATATTTAATTAAATAAATATTAATAATTGATGATATTGTAATGTTATTAAATTAATAAACAAAATAAAAGTATATTTATAAAAAATAAAGTAAAATGTACGGAGAAAATATGAGAAAAATAACTATTGATTAATAGTAGGAGAAAAAAAAAGAAGGAGTAAATAAATAGTTTTATAAAAACTTTTAAAAGTAACTGTTAATTTTTAAAAATTTAATAAATAATTAAATTGTAAAGGGTAAAGTTGGAATTATGAAATGTGGACACAAAAAAGGAATCTCCTTTATATATAGTTATAGATTAAATAAAGTTAAATAAAACTATTTTAATATTAATTTTATTGTTAAAACATTATAAAATTACAACTAATAATAACGATAAGATTAGAAAATAATATTTGAATATGATTTTTTTTTTGTTTTAAATTAAAAATTTGATACAATAATTGGTTAGTGGTGATGTATAGGAAATTTTATTTAAAATCCCGTACAAAATAAATATAAGGTTTAATTAGTCGGATGGTACTCACTTTTGTTTGGATGTGTCAGTTTGGTACGCTATTTTAAAAAAGTGTCAATCGAGTTTCAACTCTTTCAAAAGTGTTCAATTAGGTCCAATAACGCCATTAGTGTTATTCATAACTTTTACCACCAAAATTTTAATATAAATATCAATACTTAAGATAAGGATAAGTAAGGATCGCTCTAGTCTTTGGTAGAATAATGGTCTTAGATGCTTGAAGACTAACATTTTGTGTAGGGTAAGGTGAAACCCATTGGCAATGGCTCTGCAGAGCAGTAGAGGCCACCGTATCCGGATTTTGTGCCCACTTTGTTGCATGCTTGCGAATTGTTTTAAGTATCTGCTTGCAATAACATCCGTTTAGTTTGGACATGTTATCTGTGGCTCTTGTGAGCAGTTTAAGGCTCCTAGGCCTATGTAATTCTTTGCTCTAGGAACATTTCTTTTGCAAAATTGTTAAACCTCCTTAGTATCTTTTAAGTACATTCATGATGACTATAATGGTGAATCCCTATATATGCGATGTTTTTAATTAGTAAATTTATTCTATTTAAATGGGTCGTCTCGTCTTCCTAATGAAAAAATGATTTTCTATTTTAGTTGTTCTATTTTGAAATAGAAAATACGGGAACGATAAAAAAAAATAGAACTAAAGATATTTAAGAAATGAAGTATTAAATTCTACACGATTATGGATAAAGTGTTCCTAATCTTATGAAAACCAAGATAACTGCCAAATCACTTGCATCATAAACCGTGCTTACAAACTCCACACAATTGTTTTTTCATGATGTCTAGTTCTCCTGAGCACGATAGTTTTGAGGGTCATCTTCCTTCAATATTGGATCAGTTTCAGGAGACGCTTTGGCCGCATTAATGCAGGTTTTAATCCAGGAATCATCAAAATTCTTAGCCTTGAGAATCTTATACAACTCATCAACACCATCCATATCCGTCTCTTCTTCGTAGTACTTCAGAAAAGCCCCAACAACTTGTGGTGAAGGACGCCATTCATCACCCTTGACTTCTGAAAGTGCCGCCTCCAAGTGCCTCACAGCAGCATCCAATTGATGTTTCTTCAAGAAATACAACATGAACATTTCCTCAATCCTAAACAAAGGCCTTTCGCTCCTCCTGCTAGCCCCCTCAAACATCAATGCAGCTTCTTCCACCATGTTCTGACCCAAATAAGCCCTAACACAGACACCAGCTAACCTCACATCATAGCTAACACAACTAGCTTCCCACTCCTTAAAACATTTTGTTAAGCCCTCTATATCATTAAGCCTTCGGAGGGTACTAAGCATAACAAGATAGCTAAAATTGGTGACGGGGGAGACAGACTTGAGGGAATTCCACACTCTATGAACCTCTCCAAGATTACCAGTCCCAGCATAAAGGCCAAGCAAGGAATGGTAAGCAACACGCTCCCGTGGCTTCACTCGTTTCTCCATCTCCTTAAGCATCATTTCAGCCTTCTCAAAGTCCTTAACCTTCACATAAATTGCAGCAAGGTTGCTGTAAGTCTGCCAACCAATTCGATGTTCAGTTTTCATCTCCTCATAGATTCTCTCCACCTCATCAAGATCGCCCAAAGAGGCGCAGCCGTTCATCCAGATATGATACGTGAATGGAGACAATGAAATGTTTCTCTTTTTCATTAGCTCCACCAGGTGAGGCACTTTCTGGGGTTCACCACTTCTCATATACAGACTCATCAAATTGTTGAAAGACAGAGAAGTGACATAACCCAATTCATCCATTTTGTCAAAATGACTCAATGCCTTGTCTTTCATTAGTTCCTTGCAGTAACAATTCAAGAGAGCACCATACGTATACTTGTTCTTGGCTGGAGGAGGAAGACCGTTGAAAAACTCTTCAGCCGCAACCACCCCTTTGGTCTTGGACACGAGATCTAATTGCACTGCATAATTATCCCAGGAAAAGTTAATTTTCCTCTTCTCCATCCATTCAATTATCTGCAATCATCATAAATTATAAACTTCAACATATATCAAAATCACAGAAATAATTTAAATTGATACTTGATACCTGGAGTGCATGCTGAAATTTGCGATACCTTCGGAGCTCCTCCACACATCTTTCGAGTTCTGTTTTTTTTATGGCTTTGCCTTGCATTACATGGCTGTCCAAAGTTTCCGACACGCTTCCTCCGGTCTTGTCCAACGCCGATAATATTCGATAGAGGTTTGGACTTTTTGCGGGACTCTCAGCCGCCGTGCAAAGTCGCCGGAGTAGCCACCCTCCACCAGAAACCAGACGGCCGTGATTCATCTCCGTTGATCTGGGATCGTGCCACAGCCCACGCGAGGTGCTATTTGTCTCTTGTTGATCGATCCCGTAGTAGGTTTTGTTAGGGTTTATCAAAACGAACTATACGGCGTCGTCTCGATAGTCACTTGAAACAACACCTAACCAGTAACAATTTTGTGTCTTTAACACACAAGTGCGTACAAAAAATAAGAAAAGGTTGGTTGGATGAAAAAAAGATTGAAAATAGATAAGTGAAGGATTTATCACTAATACAATTGATGTGTTAAAAAAGTTTTTTTTTTTGTGTAAATTGATATATTTAAACTAAGTTAATCAACCTAAATCTAGAAATTCACCTACATTTCTGCATGCAGTCAACCAAGATTTATCGAACCAGACCATTTGATAAAATATTTATCAAAATATTGTCTTATCTCAAATGGTTAGACAGGGTTTGTGTTATCTATGAGGCTCATTAGAAAAAATTGACATTTTTTATTTACTTCTGCTGTCTCAATAAAACTAATCCCACCTGAACCTACCAAGTTTCTTTTTTTTCCTCTTCGTGTAACTTCTCTTTCTTGTCTTTTTTTGTCTTCACGGAACTTCTCATTCGATTTTGTCCCATGAGTCCCTTTATTTATATATATATATATATATATATATATATATATATATATATATATATATATATATATACTTTGAGTTTTCGATCATTCCTTAATCTTTTCATTTGATTCTTTCATTCTTTTTTATTTATTTACTCTTCAACTTTTCTCGATTTCGATACAACATTTAAATAAGAAATTCTATAAAAGTAAATTATTTTTAAAGAAAGTTTAAAAAATTTAATGATACAATTTAATAATAAAATGTAGTATAAGAATAAAATGTCTCAAAAGAATTTGAAAGACTCAGATGTTATCGGTATTATATCTCTATAATAAACCTAACGGTCCTATTATAGTAGATATAACTCAGGTACCGAGTCAACTAATAAAAATCGGTTTGTTTTTATTATATTTTAATACGTTGAATCATATTATGGTATTTTTGTTTTTAATTGCCTGGAAAGTGTGCTTATTCAGCAATACTCGTCTCCATCCATTCTATTATCTACAATCATTATAAATTATAAACTTCATCATCAAAATTACAAAAAGGAATTATAAATTGATATTTGATACGTCTAGTGCATACTAAAATCTGCGGTACCTTCGGAGCTGCTCCACGCATATTTCGAGTTCTGCATTTTTTATAACTTTGCATTGCCTTATGTAGTACCTACAGTTACGTCCAACAACGATAACATTCGATAGAGAAATACTTTTTGCTGGTCAGCCACCGAGCAAATTCGCCGGAGTATCCATCCTCCACCAGAAATCAGACAGGCGTGACTCATCACCGTCGATTGGATCGTCTATTAGTATGATCGGGTGCTCTTACTCTTGTTGATTGATTCCTTAAAAGGGTTTCCTTAGAGTTTATCAAAACGCGCCACGCGGCGTCGTTTTGATTTTCAGTTGACAAAACCGGTAACCGGTAGTCTTTTTTGAGTTTTTAAACTGAAGAGTGAGTATGTGGTTTAGTTACGGTTAGAGAGAAATGAAGGCGCTAGGCATTGTCGTTGGTGCTGCCCCATTGCCCGTGCTGTGTTCGAGTGCTCGGAACCATCGTTTTCGCGTTTCCTTTTCTTCTCCTTCGTCGGGTTCCAAAACGGTGCGTATCTTCTACATTTGTTTTTCATATTCGTGCTACAAAATTCGCTTCGGCCAATGCACGATTCTCATATTCCTGGATTGAATCAGGTGGAACACGTGGGAATTGCAGCTGCTAAACCTGAATACAAGCCTGGGGTGTTTGATGACATGTTTCTCAATTTGTTCCGCAACAAATTGGTACAGGTAAAGAAAACCTTGTAGAGTCCTCTTCTCATATGATGGTTAATTTATTGTAGTAGCTGAGTGGGTGTGAATAGTATAACAGGAAGTTGGATGGGACTCGAAGGAACCTGGATACGATGGACTAATTGAAGTTGCGCATCGTCTAATGATGAAGGGCACTTCCAATTCTACTACCGTGGAATCAGCGGTATTTCAATTTGTTCCTCTCTCTCTCTCTCTCTCTCTCTCTCTCTCTCTCTCTCTCTCTCTCTCAATTACCCCTTTTCTGAAACGTTCTTGTATGCTATATCATTTTTCCTAAACTGTTTGGCTTCTTTAAGTTGAGAAAGTGTATAACATTAGATACCCAATTTAATTTATTTAAGCGTCTCGAATAGAAGAATTGTTTATGGAGGTCTTAAACTTAACACGTTTTTGTGTAGTTTTACAATTCAAGCAGCTGACAATTGACGTGACAATTCTTATATAAGAAATCAAGAATTGTTGTTTATAAGCAATTTTTTTTATCAGAGTTCTTAACATTTTTTAGATAATTGCAGAAAGTGTTGATAATTTTACTTAAATTTCACGTGCCATTAGGACTCACCGAAAAGTGAGTTAAGTTATTCCATTGTGGTTGCACTGTCCGATATGTTATTACAGATATTGATTGACAAAGTTGTTTCTGGTGAAGTAGAAAACAGTAAAACTTTTCGCCTCAAATAAAACCTAAAAGGCTCATTAGGTAAAATTGAAAATTTGTTTTGCTTGTGATTTTGTTTGAACTTATTTTGTATTGAAAATTTGTTAGAAATTGAGGTCATGTCGAGTCTCTGTGGTTTGTTATAAATTTTGAATGGTCATATTTCCTACCTGTTGTGATTTGTGTCAGGTTCGAATATTGAGGTCTCTGTTCCCTCCATATCTTTTGGAGCTCTATAAAATGCTCATAGCTCCCATAGGAGGAGGCAAAATTGCGGCTATGATGGTTGGTGAGTCTGATGAGATAGAATTCATTTTTCAATTCTTCTAGATGAATCCCAAATCTTTGTCCTGCCTCATGTTCCCCTGAACGTCGCAGGCTAAGAAATTTGGTTAGATATCCTAAAACGTTTTGGTTTTGAAGCAAGGGTTACTGTATTGACTTGCCAATGGCTAATGGGCCCTTGCAAAGTGAATTCTGTAGATCTACCAGATGGAACCTCGTGCAGTAGTGGGGTGAGCACTTGTACTTTTCAATGTGTTTGATCGTTTTTGAGTGTTGGTAAAATAATACCAAAAATCTATGATATTCAAAGCAGTGTATTTGTAATATTGTAGGTGTTTGTGGAAAGATGCAGGTATCTGGAGGAAAGCAAGTGTGTTGGTATTTGTACCAACACCTGTAAGTTTCCGACACAGGTTAGTGATTCTTCAACACACCTGCTTATTTTTGTTTTATGTTATAAAGAGATGTAAGCGTGTTATGCATGCTTCGAAGTTTTTGCTTTCTCTATGTATTGACTCTTTTCTATGTAGACCTTCTTCAAGGATCATATGGGGGTTCCATTACTTATGGAGCCTAACTTTGGCGATTACAGCTGTCAGGTAATATTAAGTAATCTTTGTTGAAAATCAACTTTGTACTTGTCATTACTCTCGTCTTTTAAAACTGCAGTTCAAATTTGGAGTTCTTCCCCCACAAGATGATACCATCGTGAAGGAGCCATGCTTGGAAGCATGTCCAAACGCTTCCCGAAGACGCTTATTAGCCAACAATGTAGATGTAACTATGTGCCCAAAGACATGAATACATTTTTCTGAGGCTTGGGGTTTTCACCTTTATGTTCACTGTCCAAAGCCTCTTGTACATTCTTGAAGAAGGAAATAGACAGCGAGAACTCATCTTTGACCCATGAAATTAGTAATACAACTTATCCATTTGCAATTACATTATATGGAGTGCTGATATTTTGTACTTGAATACATTGATATTTAATCTCCTGGGTTTAGACATTTTACGATAATGATATAATACAAAAACGTATTTGTCTTTGAAGGTTTAGTCCAAAATTTAACTTGATCGATGGGAAAAGCTAAGATGAGAAAATACTGGGGAGATCTTCATTAATGAGTTACAAGTCAACATTAGAGAACTTGATAACATCTTCAACTTAAAACTTATATTTATGAATCTTTCATACTGGTGTATTGTTTAATTTGTAATCTTTCATATTGATAACATCAACTCGTATTTAAACTCTAATGATCTCTCATTTAAGTGTGATTATCTTGTACATTATAAGCTTCCTTTGAGCGAAAGCTCTTGTTTGTCGGTGAAGTACTCAATAATGACTCTTGTCGTATTGTTCGCCTCAACCAAAACCCCTGCCAAGAAAAGTTTTTTATATAGGAGAGATGATGCCTTGTCAAAAGAGGTCATTAAAACTGACGTTGACTTTGGTACCACTTTGCTGGAAAATTATGTTGAAGTTTTAAGTGAGTAGAATCTTATATAATTTATATGGATGGTCAAGTTAACAAACATATAAGTGACAGATTTACAAACCTTTTATGTTAAAGAGTTTGGTTTATTTATCTTCCTCTGTAATGTAATTAGTTGATGGCTCATTGGTAATAGTGTTACTCCTTAGGTTTTCCAACATTAATTAGAACTTATAAAAAAAATAAAAAAAATAAAAGTAGCAATGTGGAGACCCAAAAACTTCAGCCCTTAATCTCTCTTCTCTCTGCCACCCACATCACTGAACTTCATTTACACAGCACTGCACCTCTTCCCCCTCTTCTCTTCCTCTGCTTTCTCTCTATCAAAACCTGAATTCACTTTCCATCTGTTGTAGAGTCCAGACCTGAGGCTAGTTCAGGATCTCTTCTCTCAGCTACAATTCCCCCTCCTCCATGTAAGTTGTTCCTAACCTTTTCATTTTCCTCTTTAATTCGAAAATTTGTAGAATCCCTTTCTGCTGTTGGGAACCCTTCTCATATTGGAACCTGTAATTTCAGCTCACTGAGTGGTACAGCTGAAGTTCTTGGGTGGGAGGATCCTAGCCAATTAGAAAGATATATAGAGGTAAGGGAAGCTAACTCCTCTTCTCAAATTTGAATAGAAAATCCATGGATGAGCTTGAATTATGTAATTGAGTGATGAATTCGTGTTTGTATTGCGTGAATTGGTGAAAAATTACTTGGTAATTGATAGAAACTGGTCTGCTGCATGTGGGAATAGGTTTGTGACCTGGTATTTTCGCCTAGGCGAGTTACTCTCGCCTGAGCCGAAGCATCAGGAGACGCACCTCTGCTCCTGTGCGAAGTCTTGCCTAGGCGAGCTGAGGTCGCCTGAGCGAGATAACGATCTCATCTGGGCGAACCAGCCTAGCCTGAGCGAGAGTTCGCCCAGGTTTTCTCTTTTTGCCATTGTTAGTGTCTCGCCTAGGCGAAACTGGCTCGCCTGAGCGAGATAACCTCTCGCCTAGGCTAGACTTTTTAGCCTGAGCGAGAGCTACTGCAGTGGTAGTGCTTCAAATCTGTGTTCTCTGGTAAAAATATATGTTTTAATGCATCTTTGTGTAACTTAGGCCCTGTATGATTAGAATGCTACCATTGATGTATTGTATGATTTAATTGGATGAATATAAGCTATGAGAAGATGAGGTTAAAATGGAATTTCAAGGGAAATCCAAGTGGAATTGTAGTGTGTGTAAGGATGTGAGGAATCTATAATGGTTGGTATCCTGAAACTCCAATAATCATTCAAGCTCAGATAG
>Ga0214542_1011100_pt1 | contig 12579 bp, 8 predicted proteins | sample CNSS1metaG_FD_160096 | JGI IMG/M metagenome (GOLD analysis project Ga0214542, IMG submission 160096) | Root nodule microbial communities from cowpea collected in UCLA plant growth center, Los Angeles, California, USA - CNSS1 | ecosystem: Host-associated > Plants > Roots > Nodule | place: USA...
TATTTGTGCTTTTGGTGATTTATTATTGCTGCCCTTTGATTATTGCTCCTCATAGATTCTTGCAAGTTAGGGGAAATTATATCCGCTGCATTCTCTGGTATATTGTTTGGTGTTGTTTTCCCCATCAAACATTTATCACATTTTTATACATAAAAAAACACTTAATTAACATTTAAAAAATTATTGAAAAGAATAATTCATTAGTTTATCACGTAAAAAAAATGTGAACACAACGTCAATTCAAATTTTCAAACATTAATGCAAGAAAGTGAAAGATCAAGAAATGCATTCCAATAAATAGAATGCATATGAAGAATCTCACCATCACATTGAATTCAGAAATAAATTAATTTTGAGTCTTATGTACACAAGAAAGTTTTAAACTTTTGTGTGAAAATTTTAGTCTTATATTTGTTGGGAAACGCCAACATGAAACTGAGTTTCAATGAGTTTCAATTCTAGAATCATCTCAGAAGTATTTTAACCATTGTATGGTGGATTGTTTCTTCGATTTCCAGCATATAAAGGATTATCCGAGGAACACACAATACCCAATGGAGGAGCTCATGGTTTATGGACAAGTGATCCAATTTGAGTCGTTGAATCCTTTAAAGACTATAATCAATGGAAAATATAATCCTAGTACATGAATGTTTTTAATTTAGCATAAATCATAGATGATGATAGATGTTTGTGATGTTGAAATACGTATAGGTTTTTGCATGATAGATGTATCATGGTAATGTTGTGTGTTGTATGTATAGTTGTTTTGATACATGTTGTTCCCAAGATTAGCTTACTCTCTTGAGTTTGTGTTTGTGGTTTATGGTTTTCACATGCACCGTGTTGGTGCATGTGAGCAGAAAGAACAATAGGAGTGGAAGATGTTTTGTAGTAGAAACAACAACAAAAGACTCTTTTAGCATTGTTAGGAATTTGGTATACAAGTTTATTTTTATCCTCCTAAGGATTTGATGTATAAAGTCTACGAATATTTTGTAAAAAACTATTTTGTATTATGAGGAATAAATGTAAATGTATATGTTAATTTTTTTTTATGTTGTGATACACTAACTTATAATTATTAGATGATGCACCTTTCTTAGCTAAACTAGACGTGTCTAATAGACTGTAAGTCAGCTAGAAGATTCTACTGAAGTACTAGTGTTGGACATGTTATGCATAAGAGTGATTGTAATACTTGGTTTTGTAGTGTTACAAGTAGTTTGCACCATTAAGTTGTGGATCGACTAAAACTATGTTGGGATATTCTCTTAAATGTAAGTAGTATAAAAGGATCTTGACAAAACATATGTAATGTTATGTGTAACGTCAATCGTAGCTTCCATAAAAAAAATAAAAAAGCTTTAAAAAATCAGAAAAGATTGTTTATCATACGTGAGAGAAAGAATAAAATGATATTAATTAATAAAAAAAAAGAACTCAATAATATTGAACAAAAATAACAAAGTTGAAGATATTAAAAGAAAAGAGACCAACAAATTCATCATCCTCATCCTTTGATATAGGTTAGAAATGATTAATCTCTTACATAAGTTAAATTTATGTTTTATTATTATTATTGTATTTGTGAATCAATTATAAATTATAATATAAAAAATATATAAATTTTATTTTATAAACTAACTTTGTGATGTTGAATTAAATAATTTTTTTTTATAGATAACGTAATCAACTTACTTTTGCATTTTTTTTCCTACATATTGTTTGAAGTTTTGATAATCCCCCGGCAATACAATTTATAATAGAAAAATGATGAGTGTCCATTAATGAAATAATGTAATGTAGTTTTCTATTTATGAAAACAACTATTAGTGACCACAATAATATAACACTTTTAATTTTTATTAATATTAGATCACCAAGTGTATTAAATGTATACCCACTTATCTTTAAAATGGAACCACAATTTCCTATATTCGCTATGAATGCAAACCCCACACCACATCAATAATTTCTCTCTCTTTCAATCCACTCTTGCTTTTGGATTGGACCATTTCCTCCTTCATTGCATCACTTAAATGCAATATTTCCCAAGTTTTTCTCAATCACTTTCACTTAAAAATAAATTCCTGTTATTCATGTTCAAGATATCAGAATACAGATAAATTAAAACTCTAAATATTGATAGAGGATAACAATGTATCTAAATTTATCATTATATAAATATGGTTGAGATTTTAGTTTAATTTAATCCAGCATCTTGTGCTTTGTTTTTGGGAAGGAAATCATAACTTAAATTAATTATGTATCGTTATGTTCGGGACATTCCCTTTCATTTTTGTGGTATCTTGAATTTCGTATAGATTATATCGTAGACATGATTTAGATTTAGACAATCTTTTCATAAAAACTTGTAGGAAAAAAGATGAATTTATATATAAGTTAAATTAAAAATTAATTTCATTTTTTTTTAACTTTCCTTTCTAAAAGTTATTAAAGTTATGATAGGCATTGTTCAATAATGTCGTCTTGGTGATTGTTGGTTGATCCCACAGACTGTGTTACTTGTTCATGTAATCATGTTAGGACAGTTTCTTCCAGCATACCATATTAAAAAAAAATTATCTTTTTTAAAGTATACGATAGTTAAAAAATAAATTTTAAATTATAAAATTGGAAAGTAAAAAAAAAAAGATTAAGTTAAGAAAAAGAGATTTTGGATTACATAATCTAGAAGTTATTTAACTTTTCGGGAAAAAAAATTGACAAATATTTTGTTGACAAAATTACTGAGTAATTTTTTTATTTTCTTTTATGAAACTTAGAAAAATAAAATAATAAAATTTTAAGATTTTTTTACCAAAAATGGTTGTTTGTCAAAATTTGTCAAACAAAATTTTGTCAAAAGTATCATTTTTCCTTATGACATAAATTTTGACTTCTGGACTCTATAGTCCAAAAAAGGAAAAATGATTTTTTTCTTAATAAATGGGTGCAGAGAGAAATATATGGAGGTGTAGGAAGAAGGACTTCATGTTTAGGTTTTATTTCTGCACTGAGCTTGAAAAGATGATGGACTCTTAGCCCAAATGTAATCTACCAATAAGAAAAGGTAATTGCTTCCTACACCCTTTCACCCTTTCACCTCCAGAATTTATTTTCCGGAACACAATAAGCACTTCCAGAAATTTTTTTCCATAAAGAAATCACTCCTGCCATACAGAAAAATTTTCCGGTAGCTTTTTGATGGGGTGAGGCAGAAATTTGATACGATGTTGGAAGCAACACCCATAAGCTAAATGCCATTTTATATATGAATTAGGCCACAAAAAGAAAACGCTTTGAATTTGGATGAAATGAGTGTTGAGAGAAGTAACTAATTTATCTAAAAAATTGCAAGTAAACTTCTTTGAACAATATTTTGGACTGAGATTTATATAGAAACAATTTATTTGTTACTAAACTAGTATACCACATGACAAGTTGCTATATGCAACCATGAACCAAAATGATGCATCCATGAGAGAAGGGAGAAGTGAGAAAAAGAGAATACACATATATATATATACATAAATGCATAGCCATCTTAACAACAGTGATTGATAATTACTCTATCATAAGTTAAACATAAGGAAGACAAGGTTTCCCAATACTCTACTACAGCTTATGCTGATAAGCTTTGCAAGAATGGCCATATAATGATTGTAAGTGGAAGGAAAATACATTCTGAGCTAGAGTTACCTAACATGGCCACAGAGGGGCATTGAGGGATACTAACTCCCTGTACAGGCAAAATAGAAAGAAAAAAAAAAAAAAGAATCAAATATTCTTAAATGATGCTTTGCAGCATCAGATTCTACAACTCAACGACCAGAAACAAATAATGAATTGCTTATCTGGTTCCCCTCAGCTTGGAGTCTTCTCATCTTTGCCTTGTCTAATCTTGATCTTCTAACAGCCTCTTGAATTTGCCTGTCATGGTCCTTCAACATCTGATCCATGTTGCTTGATGGAACCAGCAGAGGCCCAGAATAATGAATTTTATGACCCTTGGAGCCATAACCAACCTGCAACATTGTGATAATAAGATAAGATGTACAAATATCAATCAATGATTATATACAAATATCAAGATAGAATGAAACTACTTACAAGACTTGAGTCTTTGTTGCTGCTGGCTCTGCCTTCTTCCTTTTGAGGAGCATGTGCATGATTATTCTTCTGATCCTGTTGCATCATTGACTCAGAGGCCTCCTTGAAGGATCCTGGGAACCTGCTTATTAGTTTTTGGGTATCTGCTTGTGATGATCCAGACCTTTCTCTGCGATCGTCAGAGAGCATACTCCTCCTTGCAGCGACTAAGCCTGATATTGTTGATAAGTCGCCGCCCATGGAAATCTTTGGAGCATCTTCCTGGTTCTTACCGGCCTTGGCCCATGCTGCACGGTGTGTCAGTGGACCTGAATGGGAAGCTCTTTTGTGTTGATGAACAGGGGGATCCACACTCACTCCTGCAGCTTGTGATGGTCTAGGGGGGTCAATGGGAAATCCAGAAGCAACTTCTTCAGGATGGGGGTTAAACTTCTCACTCCTGCTTTGAGAATTACCCTGCCCTTGCCTCTTCTGCAAAAATAATAACGTTGTTTATGCTTTCAGCTATAAGATAGACAAATCTGATGAGAAAAAAATTAATGAGTACACAATGTAAAGATAGAGATTTTCCAAAAGGGATTGTGAAATAAATTCAGCAATTATCAGGAAAATGATATGAATATTCAGCAAAGGCAGAAAGACAAAACAAGGACATTGCAATTGCAATGCATGGTAGAAGAGTGTATAGTAAACAGTTTTCATCTCATTCAGTGTGCACTATTGCACGGATTTAGCAAGTTGTGAAATAGTAAGAGGTGCTTCCAAGGAGCATCCTTTTGGAATTAATTTATAGATGCCTAAGAAAACTATAATCTCTTTTATTCTTTTCTTCTTTTTTTTTCAGTTCAACTACCAAGACACAGTTCACCAAGTAGAACAACTGCATGTTCGGATGCACATTAAAAACAATCTGATCCACAACTGACAGAAGCTACAATCTGTGAATCTGTGTCTTTTGCTCAATCTAAGGTGAATTCCTCTCATAGGTGAGTCAGAAATGGAGACAAACACACTAAATAATCATTGTTTCTACAAAATGCCACACATATTAAATTGTGAATCAAGAGAAAGTTTATTCTGAAAGGAATTCAAGTAATTTAAATTTAACTGATCTCAACTGAATGAAAGATATTATCCGCAAACAGCAATGACAAATCTCAATGAACAAGAGGGGTTAGTTTAACAACTAAAAATGAGCAAACCTGCATTGACAAGACCAGTTCAGCATTGGCATCAGGTGCAGGAATTGCTCGTGATTCTCTTGTGCCTTTTCTCTCAAGATCATGCCTCTGGCCCTTGACTCCTGCTCCTCCTTGTCTGCAAACATCATAACCAAAACCATAAGCAAGCAATTAAGGACAATGAATAAAAGAGCCCAGCCAATGCGAACATGTTAGCTGAAAGAATAAGCCCCAGTCTGATTTTAAGAACCAGTATATTTCAGCTACACTTATTGTTAACTTCTGTATACCCACGTATTGTGAATCATAAGGAACATTAAAAATATTTTTTTCTCTGCTCTATAAGTAACCTTGACATTAATTGTTGCAGTCACCCTACATTTTAGAAGTAAAATTTTGGAAATTAAGGGGCAAGGAACACTGGGGAGTGTGTGGAAGATTTAGTTTGAACAATTACTAGAAGATTCCTTTCTTCCATTTTCCCAAAGTCAATCATTGCACTTTGGAAAAAACCAAAATTTTAGAAAAAAATAGACACAACAATGACATGGATTAATTAATTAGATTATCTCAAAACACAGACACAGGTAACCTTCAAAAGTGCAATTTGTACAAATACATTTGAATATAAACGAGTACAATTCCACACCAAAATTGAACACACCTTCTAGCTTCTTCATCCCGCACCTTGGCATCAAATTCTTTGCTAGGAGGATACTTTGGTAAGCTTGAGGGATCACAAGGTAGAGGCTTTGTTGAGAAGAACTAAATTGCAAGTAAACCAATAGAAGAGGGTCAAGAGCAGTGCATACTGAAGTTTGAAAAAAATACTCTAGTACCATAAGTGCACTGCAAAACATTTCTTGAGCAAGAAATGGTGAACAACTACCAACCAACACATCAATTTTCGGTTATACAAATTAATTTTTTGCCACATTAAGGCTGTTGAGACAGTAGCCACAATACTGGTGTATATTTGCAGTAATACACAAGATAACGAGATGATACAGTAAAGGGGTAGAGATTTTTATAAGATACGTATATCCACACAAAGATGTCACAAAGACATTTAGTTTGCAACTAATAAAGGAATCCAAGACATATATTTGCTGAAATAGTTAAACCAATGCTTTTCGCAACACCAACATGAACATACACTCTCACAGTGTTGATAGAGTTGCCTTGAGTTAAAGCAAAACAGAAAAATAGTGAATTATATAACAGGTACTCAAGAATTTCACACCTCACTAATCAAAGCAGATGCTGAAGTTCCACGATCAGCAGGATCTATGGACAAAAGAGTCTCTATCAAGTCTATTGCAGGTGTAGGAAAGTCCTTGAATGTTTCAGAAACACATCTTCTATAGGGCTGTTGAGGCTTAAATATTGTTGCATGAGGCAACTTTGATTTTCTCCAATAGTCCTCAGAAGGTGAACCACAAAGTTTAAAAATTTTATGTAATTGCTCCACCTGCAAGACAGAAAATTGTAGTTTCTAATTATTTTAATACAACCAAGCTACTTATTTATGCATAACATCACAGAATAACATGAATAGAATATACGTGAATAACATAATATTTAAGAAATGGTTTATTTTCACCTACAACCTATATTTTCTTCTTCAGCAGTTGACCGGTTGTAAACAACAAAGATTCACAGTATAATATATTTAGTTTGAACAGATGAAAAGGAAAATGGTCAAATGCCACATTTAAACAGAATCATCTAAGCTTGCATACCTCAGTTCTTCCAGGCATTATAGGCTTCCCAGCATACAGCTCAGCAAGTATGCAACCTGTACTCCATAGGTCTACTGCAGTGCCATAATAAGTGGCTCCAAGCAAAAGCTCAGGTGGCCTATACCAAAGAGTGACAACTCGGCTCGTCAATGGCTGAGCTTGATTGGGATCAAAAAAGCTTGCCAAACCAAAGTCTGCAATTTTCAATATCCCATTGTTGTCAATCAAAAGATTAGAACCCTTAATGTCACGGTGCAGTACACCACAGCTGTGGCAGTGATCAAGTCCACGTAAAAGTTGCTGCATGTAACATTTAACCTGCCAAGATCCAATAGGAAACTACTTAATTTTTTATGTGTTGTAGCATAGCATTCTGTTTTGAAATAGGTTCATCTTTGCCCTTCATTAAGTTTCTTCCTCTAAATTTAAATAATTTACTATTCAAACTACAAGAAATCAGTAATTTAAACTTGATTCTTTTTCTTTCTTTCTTTTTTCTTTTGTGTTATCTTGTAGTCTTTTTTTTATTTAACTGATAGTCTTTAGTGGAAATTTAATTCTTCATTTAATTTCTTCCACTTGCTTTAATTAGCCTCATTTTTCAATGGAGACAAAAAAAGAAAGTAGATTTCAGAGAATTAAATTAGGAAGTAAGTGCGTGCATCAGCAATTTGCTTAAAAGTACAAACATCACGATAGAAAAGAAACCTTTGATTGCCTATGACATCAAATAAAAATTAGAGGAATCAATATTCTCCCTAGAAGACATGGTGGGTTAGATTTGCAATATGGAAAGAGAAAGATAAAATATAAGGATGCTTCAGAAATACCTGAGCTTCAGTGAACTTCAGTCCAGGATGTGATGCAAGCCCAGCCAAGTCATGCTCCATGTACTCAAAAACAAGGTACAAGCTGCAAGACATCCTTGATGTAACCAAGCCTTCCAATTTTATGACATTTGGATGATCCAGCCTGCGCAGAATGTGAATTTCCCTTGCCATGAAGCGAACACTCTCAGGCTCAAGATTATCAAACCTCACTTTTTTCAGAGCAACAATCTTTTTTTGTTCAAGATCACGAGCTCTATAAACATTGCTATAAGTTCCCTGTCCAATCTGCACAATAGAGAAAGGAAAAAAATTATCAATTTATCATTCATGATTACAAAGCATACAGGAGATATGCTCACATTGAAGTAACGTGAAATCAAGGAGAAAGATAACTGAAAATATCTGAAAATTACAAGTGCACAGTTCTCATATTCTACTTCATTTTATTTTGAAATCATTTCAGCATGAAATTGAGGATATATGACAGACAAAAATAAGTGTATGTATTCAACCATTAATAAATTTCCAGAATTTTGTGTTAACTGTTATATTATGAGATCATAAAGATCAAAAACCAGTATAAAAACAGTATCTAGCAAAATGTACTACTTAGGATTGTTGGCAAAGAACGGACACTGAGTGCATTGATTAAATAAAGAGGGAGGTGGATTCCAAATCAATTAGAGATAGTTTCTCTACCAAGAATTATCCTCAGATCAGACATTAAAAATAGTTATGCAGAAAAGTTAAGCAATTTTGGTCAACAATTTGAAGGAAGAGCACGTGATTATGGAAGAGAATTCAGCTCAGAATCATGGCAATTTTTTTACTAAAAACCAAAAGAGGTAGTGGGAAGTTGGGGTGTTTTGTTTGCCAGCTATAAAATAGAAAAAAATTTATAACTTCACTAATAATTACAAAGTTGTCTACACTTTGCTTCCTGCTTTAGATTATTCGCAAAGAGCATGGTGAAAACAACACTTGGCGCCTGATTAGCGTAAGAAAATGTATGATTGCTATTTTCAGTTTTCACTAATAATTACAAAGATGACACATTGTTTTCACTTTTTTTTTCTTTTTTAAATCTATTTACAGGAAATGAAAAACAACATATAAAAACAAAACTTCCTTAAATGAAGCTGGTCTTTGGTATCTCCTTTTCCACATTGAATATAGTAGACTTGAGAAATATAGATAATTAAGAGAAAGGAGGACCAAAAGATCAGTTAAAAATGTAACATCACGTAATTACAGCAAATGAATTTAAACTTGTTTTAAGTTTAAATCAATACTCTACTGCAATTGAAAAAAGAAAAAAAAAAACAGCTATCTGCATCAAACCAAAGAATGCATAATGTAATTAAGAATACAGGTCAATGAAAGAAGATTACTTTATCCAACTTCTCAAAAGAATCTGCACGCCGTGGGAGCCATCCCCTGATAGCCTCTCCAGCAACTGCTGCCAGCCATGAGGGCCATCCAGCTGCAACCTGCTCACCTTCCATGGCTTTGGGAACACTACCAATCGCGGGATGTGGAGCAACAGCATATTCCATTTTCTCCCTCTTCCTTTCAATACTATCTCCTTGCACTCTAACAGAACCATTCCCTTGCTTATCGATCAATGCAGTTCTTCCCTCATTGTTATCATATCTATCTTTTACCCTAAACACTTCCTCCCTCCTCGATGAAGTTCCCCTAGATACACGCAAGTCCGACACAGCCTTGCTCGATAAACGCTCCCTTGGACTCTCCTTACTGTCTTCAATGGCAGAGGGCTTGCAACACATGCCACCCATTATGCCCACCAACCAACTAACCCTCCTTCTCACACAACCAGTCTCCACTCTCAAAACATTCACCCCGTTATCAGCATTCCCAGATTTCTATATTTCTATCTTATTATCCTCTTCTTCAGTACCCATAATCACCAAACTCATGTCACACAAAAATAAATCACAACATTAGCTACAGTAGCAACCCCCAGATTTGGTCACAAATCAGCAAACAAAACACACAACCCATCCATAAAACACCAAGAAGATACAGAATCTAACTAACAGATAAACCCTCAATTCAACAAATCAAACCTCAGGCCACAAAAATCACTACTTTACCCTACCCACTTGAAGCAAAAACACTGATAACTTGAAAATGAGAGTTACTTGCACAGCATAACAATTCCCCCAGTGCAAAACCTGCTAATTTACAATCCAGAAGATATCAAAGCTAGCAAATTTACAACAATACCCAGATCCTAAAAACCTTGTGAGAGTGGATTTCCAGCTTGATACAGAGCTCCTGAAGGATTTTTCGGCACCCAAAGTGTAAGAATGGAAAAGGGTAGCACTGAAACTCATCAAGAGAAGAAAAGTATGGAGAAGAAGGCCATGGATCTAGGGCAAGCAGGGTAGAGAAAACCGTGGGAGTGTGTTTTGGAAGATGAAGAAATGGAACTAACTAACGTAGTAAAAAAAATTATATTGATATTCAATTATTTGTGCAACATAATTAAAAAAAAAAACACTTAGGAAAAAGTACATATATATATATATATATATATATATATATATATATATATATATATATATATATATATATATATATATTTAATTTTGTCGCGGCGCATATTTATGTTGCGAAGAGGGAGTGTCCCCTGCACAGCATCTATATGTGAAGAGAGAGAAAGTATCAAAGCCCAAAGACTCATTAAAAGGTTAAGTTGCTTCCATAATCTAGCTCGAACTACTTTAATTAGGGTGATTTAAACTCTAATCAATCCAAAATTGATTCATTTTTTTAAAATTTTTTGGGATGTTTGACTTTCGATCTAAAATTTAAGAATCATCCAAATCAACCCAAGTCGTTAATTCTAATAAAATATAAATATTATATTGATTAACTTAGTAACAACTAATAAATACAGAAGTATGTTTTGTGAAAGTTTATTTTACAAATTATTTTGTAATGGGCTTATAATGAAATTATATTTATCAAAAACATAATAATTATAATAATAATAAGTTTGTATCATAGTTTTAACTATTAAATCATTTAATTTATGTAAATCAATTTAAAATATAAATATGATAATAAATATAACAAAGTTTTATTGTTTTACAAAATCTTATTATAAAAACCATAAAAATGTCGATTTGGTTTATCTTTTATTTTAAATTGAATCTAGATTTTGTGTTGGGTTTGAGTGGCTTTAATAGAAATAAATAAATTATATCAAATTATGGATATTCTTAAATTAAATTTAATTTGATTGAGTTGAATATATTTAATTTTGTTTACCGATTCATCTCGGTCAATTTAATTACAAAGGCTTTGTTTAATAAGTTGAAAATTTTAAGTTGCTATGGGGTGGAACCTCTTCCACCCCTTCCACTCATCAAAAAGCCTTGTTGTCTTAACATAAAAATTATTTTATCACCAACTTAAAAATGATCTTGCTTTTTTATAGGAAAAAATCACTTTATTTCCTGGAATTTTCTTTTCTAAACAAAAACATATATGGTTAATCATATATAGTTAATAAATAGGTTAACAGGTCAAGACTTCGAAAGAATCATAAATAGTATTTATATGATATATGTCAGGTTTTAAGAAATTAGTTCCATGTTTTGTTGAAAAAATAACTGAGTTTTTTTATAGGAATATCTTTTTAATTTTTTTCATTTTAAATAAAATGATTTGAAAATAAATTTTTAAAATATAACTTCAATAAAATTGTTCACTAAAATCTTAATATAAGTAGATTTGGATTTTATAACAAACAAATGTTAAAATACTCCAGTGATTATAATATTTATTCAAAAATATTAAGTAAGTTCTAATATTTTAATTAGTTTTAACTGAATTCTTATTTTTTAAAATGTATAACAATATTAAGTAATAAAATATTATTATAATATTTATTTAAAGTTTAAATTTGGTTTCATTTTAGGAAGAGACGAGATTATTTGATTTAAAAAAAGAATGAGATTGAAATTGATTCAAAATAACACATACTTAGAGAAAATTGATATTCAAACAATGACTTGACATATGACACAGTATTAATTTTATATGTGATAAAAAAAAAAAACACACACCGACGAGTGTCTCATATTTAGTATTGTTAATATGATACTAATGGAAGTTATGGTCTATGAATGTTTATGTTATATGTTGTGTTGTGAATGAAAGTAGTTTTATAAGTAGAATTGTTTCATATATGCATGTGTTAATGTATTTATTGAGCTAGAGTATCAATAATAAAATCTTAACTCTACTAGACTCATATAGAGTATGAAGTTTAGGTGTTGAGTAGGGATGTCAACGGGACGGGTAGGGTACGGGTAGTAGCTCCCCCGTACCCTACCCGCTGGATAAATATTCGCTCTGTAGTTGGGTATCCGTTATGCGGGTACCCGCCTATTTTTTTCATATCCGCAAATATTCACGGGTACCGCGGATATTTAAAAAAATATTTAAAACAATAAATATTTAACCATAATTAATGCTTGGATCAACGATGTGACACCGCGACTATTATACTAAATAATTATTATCTGATAAAAAGATATGGAATTAATTTTTTTTTTATAAGATTATCCTTGAGAGAACATTAATAATAACATAACATCATATTCATATATATGGTTTACATCTCTGTAATTGTTCATGAAATATTACAAAAATATATATTTGTATAATATTAAG
>Ga0214542_1011106_pt1 | contig 12568 bp, 2 predicted proteins | sample CNSS1metaG_FD_160096 | JGI IMG/M metagenome (GOLD analysis project Ga0214542, IMG submission 160096) | Root nodule microbial communities from cowpea collected in UCLA plant growth center, Los Angeles, California, USA - CNSS1 | ecosystem: Host-associated > Plants > Roots > Nodule | place: USA...
AAACCTATGGCACAATAATCGATTTCAAGATACAAAACATTAATTGTAATGAAGGAAAAAACCCAAAACAATTTAGAAAACAAAAACCTATGGCACAATAATCGATTTCAAGATACAAAACATTAATTGTAATGAAGGAAAAAACCCAAAACAATTTAGAAAACAAAAACCTATGGCACAATAATCGATTTCAAGATACAAAACATTAATCGTAACGAAGGAAAAAAGTTGGTGCATGCGCAAAAAGAAGGTGCGCTAGTTTATGAAGTGGAAGTGTTGAAGTTAGAACAAAGAAGTTAAAAAAATAAATAAAAAGATTATTAATATTATGATTAGAGTTTTACAATAATTTTTAAATAACGTCTTGTTAAACATTATTATAAATTTTGATATCTCAATTATGATGACACTTCAAAATCAACCAATTATTTACTATCACATAAAAATTTATTAAAAATATAAAATAAAATAATATAAAGCAAGTGAGACCACAACAAACTCATTATAAAAATTGTATTTCACACAAACTATACCTAGTATGAACAGAACAAATCTAAATAAATATATGGAGAAAAAATATTAAATCATTTATATTATTTTATATGAATCAAAAGTAAATTAGCCAACTTATCAATATAATTATTTTTCTCATGAAAAATATGAAAAACTTTGAACTGTAAATATATGCTTACAAAAGTAAGCATCAACATCATATTTCTCTAAAACTATTAGGAACCATTCGTTGATTTAAAAATTCATGACAGACTAAAAAAATCACTCTTTAACCAAAGTCCTTAAAAGTTTTGTGTCCAAATATACTCCACAGTATAAATATGTCCAAATGTACTCCAAAGTATAAATAATTTTCGTAAACTGAACACGAAGTCTTATAACTTTTAAGTTTGAAGAAACTTATGTTATGTTGTATTAATGAAGTTGTCAATAAATTCAGGACTAAGAATTATTGAGGTGGAATTATATAAATTGTAGCTGACTTTTTTATTAAAAATTTAGTAGATATTAAAATGAAAGCTATATTTGATATGGTTACATTTGTTGGGATTGTTTTATCAAAGAGCTAGTGGATATTAAAATGAAATTTATATTTGATATGGTTTGTTGAAATGTATGATGATTAAATTATATTATTGATCGTAATATTTTTCACAAAATTTATTAAAATAATATATATTCGTAGGTATGTAAAAGAGTGGAAGCATCTTAAATATTCTTTGTATTATATTGATTTTTTATTATTGATAAGAAAAAAAAAGAAGCAAAGTTGGATGTTAATTATGGTATAAGTGTATAATGTAAGACATAAATTGTGAAGAATATAATGAATAAAACATATTCATAAAAAAAAAATCATAGTGTCTTAGAAGCAATATTTATTTTTATATGATTAGCACATTTATATTATTTTTAGTTCATTATTAATTAATTATAATTTGAAAAAATTGAACAAATAGTAATGATTTTTCGTTTAAGTAAAATAATTACAAAATATTATTAAATTGAAATAATAAGAATATTAGAGTAAGATGAAAAGAAAATTTTTAAACCAAAGAAATTTAAATTTTAATATGGACATTCAATGATGATACAGGTACAGGTATTATATAAGTGAGTACAAAAATATGTTTGTTGCACAATAGCGTCATTGGTTCATAATTGGCGTAGCCAAGGATAGGGATGACCACATGTACAATTTTTTACTATTTGTGCTCAAATTCTTAATTTAAAAAAAAAAGAGTTATTGTGTTTATTTTTTAAAGATATATTTTTCATCATGATTTTAGGTAAAAAGAATAGGTAAAATTTGTATTTTATATCACGAGTTTCATATGTTTTAATTTTACAAAAGTCATGTACGTATATTTGATTTATTATTTGTTTTGTTTTTAGAGCTTATATGTATGACTTTCTTTTCAAAAACATTTCTTTTACAAAATTTTTAAATATTGTTATGTAGTTTATTTTTTATTTAACCACATTACTTTTTTTTTCGTGTGTTGTTTTGTTCATGAAATTTGATTGATAAATTAAAATATAAATGTCAATTATATGTAATTTAAGAAAATATAGAAAAAAAATGAGAAATAAGATTTTTGTTTAAGTAAAACAAACACAAAAACATTATTAAATATAGATAACAATAATGTTAACGGAGATGAAATAAATATTTGTAAGAGTTTGTACATAAATTGATTTTCTTATTTATCTTACATAGTGATATCAAGTCACCATTATTGATAACATTTACAAATTTTCCATCAATTGATAGACTAACATTTTTAATGTAATATCTTCTACGACTATTAATTTTTTTAATGAGAATGAAAACTATAAGTTAATGTTTTCTATTATGTCACTACTAATGTTGTTGTAAAATGATTGATGTCAACATCTACGAATATTTAGCGCTAAATCCAAGTTTATTATGATAAATTAAATTTATATTTCTGAGTCTAACACTTATCTTGATAACATGTTTGTGTTAGTGTTGAGAGATATCGAGAAATCAATTGAATAAAAGGAATAAATAAGTGGATTGAATTTATGGTAGTAGTACGATAAAGAAAAATGTATTGAGACATGTAGGACTCCTATTTATATGTAGGAAATTGATATGTGTATGTACTAATATTACATAACCAAGTCATTTGTACAATAGGCAACGCGTAGCATGATGTTATGAAGGTGAGATGATCTCAGCACACAGATCAATATGGGAAGGTGACATATTATAATTTCTTATATAAGTTTGAAAATAACCAATAATTTTACTCGAGTAAAATCTCACCATATTCAAGTGTCTTAACCTGGAATATAAATATATAATAATATTAACTATTAATTCATGAATAGCTTTCTATATATATATATATATATATATATATTAGTTTTAAAACAAGTTAATATAATATTTATCTCGCATTGTGTTTGGTTTGGCCGCGTCTGGGCCACTAGTTCAGTAGTCGTATCATGAATGTGCTGTTACTCACGTGATCCAGGTCAATATGTTTGCATTCACGTTTTAATTACTTTTTATTTAATCTTAGTGCAAAGCGTTTATAAAATTTCTCAAATATGCATTATAGTGTTCAAGAAGCAACTCTTACAAGCCAAAACAAAGTAAATAATATTTTATTTACTTTTTATAGAATTATTAAAAATCAATTTATGCTTGTTTGGAATAATTAAAGTTACTTTCGAAAAGGGTAATTTTATGATAAGTTAACTAGCTTCTCATTTAAATTAAATTAGAACTTGAATTCTTTTCAATTTTTTATTATTTTGAAACCCTTATAAATGTATACAACTTTTCAGAAATGTTTTTTATATGACAAATTGTAACAAACGAGGTCATTACGCGAAACAAAACCATTCATTCATCTATCGAGAGTGTTTCTGGTCTTATGAATAAATTTTATTTCCAAAATTGACATGCAAAGTGGTTTCGTCCACAAGATTAGTAAGATATTAACCTTGCATTTGTGTGGTTGTTATGGATGAATATATACATATAGAAGACATAGAAGACACGGCTTAGGTATAGAAATTAGACAAATTTGTATAGCGAGATTGATTGATAACGGCGCTGAGTAATGGGATTGATTGATAATGTCGTGATGTTCATTAACTAACATTTAAAAAAAAGAAAAATCTTATATAGTGATCTCAAAAGATCCATTTAAATCAACAAAAGTTGAGCTAACAGTTTATTGGTGTCTGCAATAGTGTCCACATTGTGTGGGTCAAAATTCACTCTAAAATTGTGGAAGTATGACATTTTGTGTCGGATTGGGAGACAGTTTCTATTAACATTGCCTTCACCCATGCTAACACATTTTTTGTATTAAAGTAATATTAATACTAGCGTTGGTCTAATCGTGTAACTATTTATTGAAATTTGTAATGGAGATGGTCAATTCACTTTAATGATAGTATTGGTGGAAATCTTACATCGACCGAAAATAAGACAATTGCATAGTATATATATGGGGTGCAAATCTCATTTTACAAACTGATTTTATGGGATTAAGTTAGGTTTAAAGTTCACTTCTAACATGATACTAAAGTCAAGTTAGAGTCTATTTTAGCGAATTTTCTTGGACATTCTGTTTCACTCGCTATCGAACTGTTAACCGACCACATACTAATTTTTAGTCTCACGTATAAGATGAATATATCTATGCATGAAGGGGTGTTGGATTGAGTTAGAATTAAAGTCCACTTCTAACGATCTAGCCGATGTTTTTTTAAACCAAAATTAGTGGTGATTTGGATTATTTAGAAGAGCTTGCATTGAGAAAGACAAAAAAAAAAAGTGTTATGGTGATTTGGAGATAAATGATGGTGATATGAATGTTTACAATAGGGAGAAGAATCAGAGTAGGAAAAGTGGTGACAATGCAAATTCGTGGTTGAGTGGGGATGTACATAGAGTTGAGAATGAGTAGATTCATTGTGCTTCCATAAAGAGGTTTTGGAAATGGTGAGCAGAGAGTTGGAGAATGAGCTTCCATGAATGATTTACATTAAACCAAAGGCTTTATGTACCAGCCTTTAATGCACCCTTTGTCACTTCTCTCCTTTCTACTTGGACTACTAGATAAGATAAATCTATAGACCATATTCGTTCTCATATATTAACACAGATGTAATATATTTTATTTTGTAGTGTCGGTTTGATGTATGAAATATTCGATGTTATTATTTATTTTGTTAGTTTGTATCCATTTAGAGTAGATTCACTATTTTTTAATTAATTAATTTATTTATTTTACTTAATTTCGACTTGACCAACATTACTATTAATAAAAAAGTATTATATAGTTACAACTTAGCCTATGTAATATTTATTGTTATTATTTTTTATTAATTTGTTAGTTTGCGTCTATTTAGAGTGGGCTTGACCCACTCTTTAACTAATGTTTGTACTATTTTTGTTTGGTTTAGTGTCAACTATCGAATGTTAGGGTGACAAGTGTACCAAATCGTAACAATTATCAAATGTTATGGGTTGATTATGAAATATTCAATGTTATTTTTTATTTTGTTATAGTTTGTGTCTATTTAGAGTGAATTCACCCACTCTTTAATTTATTTATTTATTTATTTATTTATTTTGCTTAATTTTGACTTGACCAACATTACTATTAATAAAAAAGTATTATGTAGTGACAACTTAGCCTATGAAATATTTAATGTTATTATTTTCTATTAATTTGTTAGTTTGAGTCCATTTAGAGTGGGCTTGACCCACTCTTTAACTAATGTTTGTACTATTTTTTTTGTTTAGTGTCAATTATCGACTGTTACGTTGACAAGTGTACCAAATCGTACAAATAATAAAGTGAAAAGTTCAAGTATCGTTTCCTAAGAGACTTGTGCAACACTTGACAACTATTGCAATTCATAACTCAATTAGACATTAAATTACACCAAAAAAAAAATAAAACTCTTTTTTATATTTTTATCAAACATATGGTGTGCAACAATATATGATAAAGATTTCACTAGAACTGGGTTTCATGATTCAATTCAAAGCAAAAACACCAAACAATATACTTCAAAAATTTTCTCTAACATTCACACCTTGTAACAAGTAGTAATGTCTAACCAACAAATCTGAACTTCAATAATTAAACTCTATGTATAGCCACTTTTATTATATGTTCGCATTAATGATCAAGATTTTGATGTTATGAGTGACTAAATGTTCCACATTTATGTCTAGCATATGAAATATATTTGTTGTTTTATCCTAATCAGGTCTTCCAAATTATCTTTCAATGAGTAAGTACTCTCACATATGCAATTAATCTAGAATATGAACATGCAATTAAAACAAAAATAAAATACATGAGGTGGTGAAAAATAATTTATTTAATAGTGAAATTCACATAGGGTTAAGAATAGATTACACCCAACCCCATGAACAAGGGAGTTAACTACTTCTTAAAATTATGAATACTATAATAAGAATAAAGATGAATCCTCAACCTTCATAATGCACCTTCACATTCTCTCTTTTTAGGTCAAGTGTCCTTTTCTCTAAAAAAATTATTTTTCGCTCTCCCAAAGGTTTTATTTCCAATATATATATATATATATATATATATATATATATATATATATATATATATATATATATATATATAAAAAAAAAAAAAAAGATAAATGTCATCTTATGACATCTTTCCCTAAAGTTTTTACAATTTTTTTTTCAAATAAGATCATGTTAATCAATATTATAAATTTTAACATCTCAATTATACTCTAACAATCAAAATCTACTAATTATTTATCATCACAAAAAATTTTATTAAAAAAATAAAATAAAATAATACAAAGCATGTGAGATTACAACAAATTCATGATAAAAATTGCAGTTCACACAAACTATACCTAATATGAAAAGAAAATATAAATGAATACATAGAACTAAAATATTAAATCACTTATATTATTTTCTATGAATCAAAACTAAATTAATTAACTTATTAACATGATCATTTTTCTCACAAAAAATATGAAAAATTTTAAACTACATCGACATCATCTTTCTCTAAGATTCATTTAAAAAATAATATCAAACTAAGAAGAATCATAATCTTTAAAAGTTCTATGTTCAAAATATACTCCAAAGTCCTGTGTGCAGTAGTATCAGAAGACAGAAAACAAATCTTACAATTTTTAAGTTTGAAGAAATTTACTTATGTTATTAATAAAGTTCTCAATAATTTGAGGACTTTAAATTATTGAGGTGGAATTATATATATTTGAGCCGATTTTTTATTAAAACTTTAGTAGATATTAAATGAAAGCTATATTATATGGTTAAATTTGTTCGGATTGTTTTATCAAAGTTAGTGGATAATAAAATGAAATTCATATTTGATATGGTTTGTTGAAATGTATTATGGTTAAAATTATGATATTATTGATTATAATATTTTTCACAAAAAATTATTAAAATTATATATATATATATATATATATATATATATATATATATTTTTATATATATTAATATATAAAGATGATTCCCTCTTTTTGTGTCCATCTTTCAAAATACTAAATTTATCCTTTAAAATATAATTATTTATTATATTTTTGAAAATTGACCATTACTTTTACAAGTTTTTTTAAAAAATCGTCTATCTCTGTTTTTTCTTTCTTTCTCTATTTATCAACCGTTATTTTCTCATTTTTTTCTGATATATTTTACTTTATTTTTAATAAATATAATTTTATTTTATATATTAACTTAAAAACATTACATTATCATCACCTACTAATATAATATTATACACATTTAAAAAATGCGTACACGCATATATATATATATATATATATATATATATATATATATATATATATATATATATATATATTTATTTTTTATATATATATTCGTAAGTATGTAAAAGAGTAGAAGCCTCTTAAATATTCTTTGTATTATATTGATTTTTCATTATTAATAAGAAAAAGGTAAAGTTGGATGTTAATTATGTTATAAGTGTATGTAAAACAAAACTTGTGAATATTATAATGAATAAAACATATTCATAAAAAATTCTAGTGTCTTAGAAGCAATATTTTTTTTTATATGATAAACACATTTATTTTATTTTTAGTTCAATATTAATTAAATATAATTTGAAAACAGTTGAACAAATAGTAATGATTTTTTGTTTAAGTAAAATAAATACAAAATATTATTAAATATAAATAATAAGAGTATTAGAGTATGATGAAAAGAAAATTATTAAATCAAAGAAATTTGAATTTTAATATGGACATTCAATGATGATACAAATACAGAAATTATATGCACAATGATATTTTGACAACTAAATTTAGACAATTTGTTTTTATAATTTGAAATGACATCTTTTAAGTTGTTTTGAAATATATAAAAAATTATTTAAAAAATGTCACCTAAGAGAATGTTGCCAAAATTTATGTTGTTAAAAAGTTATTTTCCAAATTATATAGGTGAGTACAGAAAACATAATATTATCAAATATTTAATATTAGAAGGATGTTTGTTTCTTCGATATCAAATACTTTAAAATAAATTATAATTGTTTACATTTTAGATTATAATACCAAATAAAATTTTATAAGAACCAAAACAATTATTAAATTTGCAAATATTAATGAAACATAGTTGATAAAATTTAAAAATATTTTTTAAAAAATATAAAAGAAAAAAATATATTCAAATTAAAATATATTTTAATTGTTTGTTTACTTCAATCTTTTAAATTCTAATAAATCTCTTTTTTATACATTAATAAAAGTTATAATACATCATTTGATCAAAATGATACAAAGAACAAATAATAATCATAATAAAAGTTTAAAATAAATTATAATTGTTTACATTTTACATTATAATACCAAATAAAATTTCATGAGAACCAACACATTTATTAAATTTACAAACATTAATGAAACCTAGTTTATAAGATTTAAAAATATTTTTTTTTTTTAAAATATAAAAGGAAAACAAATATTCAAATTAAAATATATTTTAAATGTTTGTTTACTTCAATCTTTTAAATTCTAATGAATATCTTTTTTATACACTAATAAAAGTTATAATACATCATTTGATTAAAATAATACAAAGAACAAATAATAATCATAATAAAAGTTTAAAATAAATTATAATTGTTTATATTTTAGATTATAATACCAAATAAAATTTCATGAGAACCAACACATTTATTAAATTTGCAAACATTAATGAAACCTAGTTGATAAAATTTAAAAATATTTTTTTAAAAATAGAAAAGGAAAACAAATATTCAAATTAAAATATATTTTAAATGTTTGTTTACTTCAATCTTTTAAATTCTAATGAATATCTTTTTTATACAGTAATAAAAGTTATAATACATTACTTGATCAAAATAATACAAAGAACAAATAATAATCATAATAATAAAACTTTAACATAGATCTTGTATCTCTTGAACTTCAATTATGTTGGATGGTGATAAAAAAATATTCATGATAATTACATTAAATTTTTATATTGTAGTAAATAAAAGTTATTTATACAATTATAGTGAAAAAATTACAGTATGATTGATAATGAGTTAGAAAATAAAAAATAATTAGATAAAATATATCGAAATAGTATTCTACATAATGAAAATAGACAAGAAATAAAAATATTAAAAGATTAACAAATGTTTACAAACAATTTGAGAAACTATTGAAAAAAATCGCACAAAGAAAAACAAATGTATAATTAAGGGTATGATAAGTTGAAAAATATCTTAGAGATCTAAAAAAAAACTTTTCAAATATAAACATATATACTAAGTGGTTGAGAAATAACAAAAATTGTTTTAGTGAAACAAAAAAGTTCTTCAAATGAAACAAAAACTAATAATAAGAATAATAACTAAATGATTTTTTTTATATTATCTAGTAAATGAAATGTTTGTGCTATTAAATACTTAAATTGAAAGTATTAAACATTCTCATGTAAAAGAAAAATATACAATAAATAAAAATATTAAAAAATAATATAAATATTCAAATGTGAGACATAAAAAATTTTAATTGACATACACCTTTTTAACATAATTACATAAATGTTATGATAACATGAAAAATATAATTGAAATGTGAATAAGTTGCATGACAAACCAAATAATTAGAAGAAATAAAAAATTATATATATATGGTTATTTAATTAATTGGAAATATTTTAATAATTTAAACGGGGACGAGTATTATGGCGGGGATATGTACATCACCATACTCATCCCCATATCCAATTGAAAAAGTTGGGGATTCCCCATACCCATACCCATACCCATACCCAGTCAATGTGAGGATTCTCCGTCAAAACGGGGACGAGTTCAGATAATACCCACGGAGACGGGTTTATTTGTCATCTCTAACAATACCTTATTTTGTTATTAAAATCATTTTAACACTATCGTTGCATTTGTTTTTTTATAATATTAGAGATAGTGTTAGTCTACGCAACACTCACTTTTAAAAAAAAAAAAATATTAGTGATAGTATCGATTTAATGAATAGTGATTTGGATTATTTAGTAGAAGAGTTATTTAGAAGGTTTTGTATGGAAGACGAAGAAAAAGAAGTTGAAGAAGAGAAAGAAAAAGGTGTTAATGGTGATGGTGATAGGGAGATAAATGATGATGTAAATGTTTACAACAGAAGAAAAATGTTAAATGTAGATTCCTTATGCTTCCATGAAGGAGGTTTTGGAAATGTTGAATGGGGAGCTGAAGGAATTTCCATAAATGATGTATATGAAATTAAAGACCTTATATACTACTCTTTAATACTTCCTTTGTTATTTTTGTATGTATATGGTGGAACATGTAAAAAATAATTAGAGCACTTAGATTGTATACGATGGAACAAAATAAGTGTTATTAGTTCTTCTCATTTATATTAGGTGGAATAAGTGAGAAAAATTAAAATGAATTGATTAATGATATCCTAGTTAATTTCAACAACTTTTTGCCTAATAAAAAGATAGATAAAACGATTGGTACTTTAGTCATTTACAGTGGAATGAGTAAAACAAATTAAATTTTGAAGTAATATTTGATATTCTCATAGTGTATTCCTTCACATTTCCTTGTCATATACTTCATGGAAACCAAGAAACCAAGCTATGAAGAATAGAATTTGGATTCTCTGTTGGTTTTTTTGTGTTGTTCTTCTATTGCGCCTTCATAATATATTGTTTACCACTCATTTTGACATTTTAAAATATATTAAAAAGATATTTAAAATATTAGTACAATGTATTTTTAATGCTCAGCAAACGACAGCACCAAACAACCAGTAGAGAATCTGGACTCATGAAGAATAGCACTTGTTCTCAACTTATTATTTTTTCTTTTTGCAAAACACTTTTCAATTTCAACAAGGAAATCTCTGACAATTGTTATCTCCTCAAATATAATATACCTTTAAACTTTAGAACCACATTTAATGATTATAAGACTCATGCAATTTGAACGATCTCATTTCTCATAATCTCTTCTCTCTCTAGAGGTACTAGACTTTGTAAAAGAAGTGAGTTTCTCAATCTTTAACACAAAGTCAAGATAAATGAAACCAATAACAATTTTCATGTTCTTTTTCTAGTCTTAAAATTTGTTACATTAAGAATCAAAACTGAATTCAAATTAGTAAATATTGAACAATAGTAAATGAATTGAGAAACAAAATAAATCATGTAATTGGGCTCACATCATAAACAAAATTAAATCATCAATATATTCAAATAAAGGCATAACCCATATCCAAATACCTAATGCACCATCAATATCAAGTCTTTGGACAATAATATTAATTGCTATGGGATATTAAGTCTTTGGACAATAATATTAATTGTTAGGGGGAATTTAGTTGTAATGATCAAACACATTGATAATAAAACTTGCTCAATAACAAATCTATCTTTGGATTGATTTATCTTTGCACACAAAAACTCTCAATTAAAGTCGTCATTTGGCCCGTCTATAGCACTTGGATGTAGTCCAATGTGAGCTAGGACAAAAAAAGTTCACAGGATCAAAAACACCCTATTACAAAAGGTTTCAAGGTCATTAAAAATGGTTTTAAGACCAAAAGGTCTACAAAAGTCCTATGGGCCAACATCAACTCATATGTTTTTCTTTTAAACATGAAAAATATATTATTAAAAGTTTGGTATAAGTCCAACTTGATTAGAACCGACCCGTTTCAACCTTTAACTTGACCGACCTATGTCAACCCTCCTCGACTAATATGTATTTTACTTCATCCTCCTACGTTAATTTCATGTTAAAATATAAACGCCTAGATAAAAATAAATTTTGGTACATTTTAGAGGTGGTACAACTTTGGTGGTAATCTTGGCTGAGCAATTACCAGAAGTGGTTGTGCAAGAAGTATATCATCGTCTGACTCGGAAAGATTAATAGTTGAAACATTGGTTGGTGCAGTCCAAGTGAAGCCATGCAGCAATCTAGCGAATAGCATCACTGTCATTGTCGTTCCTAGCATCACTCCGGGACAACCTCGTCTTTCTGTGCTAAATGATATGAACTTCATATTTGGTTCAGTCAAAGCCACATCATCTGCATCACTCTTCAAGTGGCGTTCAGGTTTGAACTTGTAGGGTTCATTCCACACTTTTGGGTTTCTTCCTAGTTCTTGTCTGCTTAGCACCACATGGCTACCCTTGGGGATGAAGTAATTTCCCACCACTGTGTCACTCATAGAGACATGCGGAGGAATAAAAGGTGCAATTGGATGAAGACGAAAAGCTTCTTTTGCACAAGCCTTCACGTAGTTGAGCTTAGGTATGTCTGATTCTTGGACCAGCCTGTCTTTTCCTACCACACTGTCCAATTCTTGGACAGCTCGACGGAGCAACTCAGGTTGGTTAATCATCTCAGCAAGTGCCCATTCAAATGCATTCGATGGATTGTCCACTGTTGCAAGCATCAATTCCTACAAAAAACAGCATGTATGTTTTTAAACTCGTTTCCCTCGTGGAATA
>Ga0214542_1011107_pt1 | contig 12566 bp, 6 predicted proteins | sample CNSS1metaG_FD_160096 | JGI IMG/M metagenome (GOLD analysis project Ga0214542, IMG submission 160096) | Root nodule microbial communities from cowpea collected in UCLA plant growth center, Los Angeles, California, USA - CNSS1 | ecosystem: Host-associated > Plants > Roots > Nodule | place: USA...
ATTATTGGAACCACCACTCTATAAATCAATAAACCAAAAATTAAAACCAATTTATTATTAACACAAAAATAAAAACAGATTGTACCCAAAATTTTCTACCAATATTCTTTGGAGTTCTTGTCATCCTCAAAGCTGCCATCTTTTCGCAGCTACAACTCGGGGTTAATCCATTTCTCGTTGAACCACCAACAGTGCACGAAGATTGGGACCATAACATACCTATATAATGGGATTGCAGGAAGAAGAAGATTGCAGCAACACCAATTGGGAATGGAGGAACAAGATTGCCAAAACTCACCAACTGCCCAAACATTCTTTACCAAAGCCCTAGCTCACTTATTTATCCCCAAATATCTAATTATCTAATTACCACACCTGTACAATACACGTAACACACCCTAATACAAACTGTGCCACCTATACAATACTCCGTTAATGATTTAAACGAAGTTACAGAAAAGGACCAAATAAAACACGAATTGCAAAAATGATGACCATTTTAAACATTTGGTCAAAATGAGGACCATTTTAAACATTATGTCAAAATGAGGACCATCCGCAACAAACACTACGAAAATGAGGACCAAAAAGGTATTTAAGCCAAAATTCTAATATTTTAAAAATTATTTATACTCTTTTAATTACACAATTATATACATTACATCTTTCCTTTTTCATCTCCTTTCTCTCTATGAAAATGGAAAAAATGAAAAGGGCCACTTGAACCTACTATAGTATAGTCAAATTAATGTCTACAAAATAAAAATATCGAAAAAAAATATTTTTTTATGTTAAAATAAATTAATTCATAACAATTTTATAAGGAAACTAGTCATTTAAATAATTAAAGTACCAAACATAAAACTAAAAATATTAAAAGATTAAACTTTTGCTTTAAGCAATGTGTTTACAGCATTGTGTTAATACTGTATTGGTTGTATTGTAAGTTGAAAAATTAAAAAAAATAAAAATTAAAAGTATATAATTTATAAAAAAAAGGAAATTGTTGGATGGTAGTTTTGGTACCGTTACCGACCCATCTTCAAATCATTAATTTCGTTTTGCTACTTTAGATAGTCACCAATAAATACTGGTCCCTGTTTTGCACTGTATTCTCACAATTTTTTTTTTCTGTTAATTCCACTTACTGTCACAAAATCAATTTCAACCGAGTTTGAGTTGGATTACAAAAGCTATAATTTTTTTTAAATATATGTTAATTTAAATTTGACTTACTTTATTTAAAAGTTAAACATATTTACCCAGAGTTAAAAATGAATTAATTTATAATTTATCAAATTAATCTTTAATAATATTTTGTACTATAGTTATTTATTATATTTAATTATGTAGATTAACAGTTTAATAATAGAACTGTTTCAATAATTTTAATTTTTAATTGATTTATTTGTTTTATTATATGCATTAAGGTTTTGATTTTTATTTATTATTTTTAGAATATTAAGTATGATTACTGTTTAGTAAAAATAGATAAGTATAAAGCTACATGCAAAATTTCTAACATATTAAAAAGTGAACTAATTGAATTATTTTTCTTAACTTAAGAAATTTCTAACTTACAAAATTTGTATGTAATAAGAAATGATATTCAATCCTTTACATTCTACTTCCAAACACTAATCTTATATTTCATAATAAGCACTATTTCTTCTATTTTTTTTAAAATATTTTTTACCAAATTAAAGTTTACTTATATTTAATATGAGCATATTGTATCTTCTATTTAGATTCAAAGAGTAATCAGTGAACAAGTTTAAATATAAAAAGAAACTTAAATATATTTTTATTAATGATAAATGACCAATTTATTTGAACCTGTTGTTTAATAAATTTGTAGTTAATTTTTGTCCTTAAATATATTTAGACAGGGTTCCAAACATTGAAATAACATTATTTAAGTCCCTTTTAGAGAAAAAAAAATCAAGAATGAAAGAGTTACAGAATTGTTAGGGGTTGGTTAACAATAAAACTAGTTAATTTACCATTTTGAAACATATTCAAGTATAAATAGAAAAAGTAATATAGAAAAATAAAGAATTAATATGTTAATTTCTTAACAAGCCAGAAAACGATGACTAATAATTAAAAATAATAATAATTATAGGATTGACAAGTTAGTAAGATAAGAAAACAATAATTAATACAGTTGAAGAAAAATAAGGAAATATATATTAAATAAGTAATACGTTTAAAAGCTCATATTTTGTTGTGATTAGTACTCTCACATGTACTGATAAGAAGCAAAATTAGTTATAAATCGTAAGTTTCAATTTTGCAGTTTTCATAGAGTCCAGCGTGTGCTTTGACTCACCAATCAAAATGCACCTTCATGAATTCACACCACGTGTTCGTAACATTCCCCAGTCCTCTTGTGCTCTATACTTACCCATCATTTTCAACTAAAAGTCATAATTTGCCAAAGAAACTTTGAATTTTCCTTCTGAATCCACTGAATTGCTGCAGCCACTTATGAAAAGCCAACACCAATTTACACAGAGATTCAATCAAACCGAGTATCCCACTTTTCAGATTGCTTTCATCAACCTATATATGCAAACTACCATCCCACAAAAAACAAAGTGATTTGTTTCAAACACCACTTCCTAGGCTGTCACACAGTTTTTTTTATGTCTGATCCTTGTACTTAGCAGAGATTTAGGTTTCATTTTGGAAAGACAAAGCAAAATCTTTGGCCATGCCCTTTATATTGGATCAAAGAGAGAGTGAAGGGTGAAAGAACTTGTTCAAGAATCGCAGCATCTGCAACCATGACTACTCCTTTGGCTTACCAAGAACACCTTCCTGCAGCACCCGAATGGCTGAACAAAGGGGACAACGCGTGGCAGTTAACAGCGGCAACTCTTGTTGGTCTTCAAAGCATGCCGGGTCTTGTGATTCTGTACGCCAGCATAGTGAAGAAAAAATGGGCTGTGAACTCAGCTTTCATGGCTCTCTATGCCTTTGCAGCAGTTCTCCTATGTTGGGTGCTGGTGTGTTACCGAATGGCCTTTGGGGAGGAGCTTTTGCCCTTCTGGGGTAAGGGTGCCCCTGCACTAGGTCAAAAGTTCCTCACAAAACGAGCCATAGTTATGGAAACCACTCACCGCTTTGATAATGGGACTGTTGAGACCCCTGCTGAAGAACCCCTTTACCCCATGGCTTCCCTTGTTTATTTCCAATTCACTTTTGCTGCTATTACCCTCATCTTGTTGGCTGGTTCTGTTCTTGGCCGTATGAACATCAAGGCTTGGATGGCTTTTGTGCCTCTTTGGTTAATCTTTTCTTACACTGTTGGGGCTTTCAGTCTCTGGGGTGGTGGCTTTCTCTACCAATGGGGTGTCATAGATTACTCTGGTGGCTATGTCATTCACCTTTCCTCTGGAATCTCTGGTTTAACCGCTGCTTATTGGGTAACAAATAAACCTTCCCTTTTCATTTTTCTTCATAGCCCTATCAAACTTTGCCTCAAAAGTCTACAGGGTATCTTTTAAATTGCATTCATGATCACTGTTTTGTCACAAAATCTCATCTTTTGGTGTTGTCAAAAAATTGCAGAAAAAAAAAAGATAGCAGCATCCTTGTTGTTATTGTTACAGAGTCCAAGTTCTATTTTTTCTTCTGATTTGGAAGAAATAACCATATTTTATCAATTTTGTTATACTGTTGAGAAAAAATGTCTTTTTCTTAAAGCAACAGTGGCAAACATATTAACCAATTAATGTTTTGATGAATCATGTTTGGGAAGTTGGTTTGTGATACTGATAAATTGTGCAGGTTGGACCAAGGTTGAAGAGTGACAGAGAGAGGTTTCCACCGAACAATGTGCTGCTGATGCTTGCAGGTGCAGGGTTGTTGTGGATGGGGTGGTCAGGGTTCAATGGTGGAGCACCATATGCTGCAAATGTTGCATCTTCAATTGCTGTGCTCAACACAAACATCAGTGCAGCCACAAGTCTCCTGGTATGGACAACCTTGGATGTCATTGTGTTCGGGAAACCTTCTGTGATCGGAGCTGTGCAGGGCATGATGACTGGTCTTGCATGCATCACACCAGGAGCAGGTATCATCAATTCTCTTTATTTCTTAACTAATGCTCAAATTCTATAATCTTTCGGTCTCTGGACCAAATTTACTATGAAAATGGATAAGTATATGTATTTTTACTTGACATGTTTATAAACACAAATGAGTTTCAACTTATATTGTTGGCCTACATAATATTTACATACACATTCAACAAATATTCAACAAGCATCATGTTAATTTGACTTCAGTATAAAGTATTTCACACTTGTGGTGGAGTATATATATATAAAAGATAAAAGGATTTTTTGAAAAAATGAAAATGAGAAATTCTTTAATAATGAGCATAAGTGTAGATGCAGTTTTTGTTGACTATTAACAAGATTTGTTTGTGAGAACAACTTGCAGGGCTTGTGCAATCGTGGGCTGCTATAGTGATGGGAATATTATCTGGGAGCATTCCATGGGTCACCATGATGATTTTGCACAAAAAGTCAACCTTGTTGCAAAAGGTAACACTTTATTTTCTCACGTCACCCTTTTTTTTTTTTTTTCACCAAAATATTTTTATTTTATATTCATTATTTTCTGTTATTTCACTTTCATTATCTTTTTTTTTCTTATCTCCTTTCTCTATTCTTGTTACACCATTCACCATATTTATTATTTTTATTCTTCTCTCCCTCTTTGTCTTCAAGCACTCGTTTTCTCCTTCACACCCTTATTTTTATCATTTGAGAATAGAATATGGGAGTAACTTTCGTTTCACATGTGCACGTGTTTGTGAATTTTATTTAATATAGGAAAAAAAGAATCAACGTTGATTCCACCCACTATCATTTCTTTTTGTTATTATTTAAAAACAAAAAATACGAGATGAAGATGAAAACCGTCTTTAATTTATCATTTACCTTGGGGTTTTTCTTTGTTTATTAAAATGGGCAAATACATTTTTCTTCGTCCAATACACGAGGTTGTGAAAGGATCTTTCCCTGCTTTAATAGATTCCTTGAATCTTTCTGTTTACCATAATGGCGTGATGACATTTTTAATTTTAAGTATAATCTATGCTTGCTAATTACTCCTCAAAAGATCATTATCATATCACCAAAACTTCAACTACAAATTAATAATAACCCTTGAATCTATTTTTCCTTCCTTACAAAAGCATTTCGTGAATCATTAATATTTAGCGGGTTAATTTTTCTATTTATCCATGTCGATATATTTATCTATCTATTATATATATAGTTTTTATTTAGGTTAATTTTGTGAAATAATATAATTTTTGTATCAATAAATGTTAGTCATTAAGTTTTGTTATGTTACAATCGAATATTTATCACTAGATCAAAGACTATATAGTCATTAGTTAGGATATAATTCTTTTTAATTAAGAACGTTCTTTTTTTTTTGTTTAACTTAAGAAGAACGTAACAAGTGGGGTTGAATCCACAAAAGCTATAACTGTCTAAGTGGCACGATTCAATTGTAATTCGGTTCACATGGCTTTCGTCACAAAATAATTGATGTTATCTGCAACATATCACTGGAGTTGAATCCACAACATTTTCCATCCTCCCTTCTAGACTCATAAAACCAATTTTATTTCTTCAAATTATTAACAAGAATCAAATCCACGACTGTTTCTTCTCTTCTCATCTCTTTCGTATCGAATTACTGAATTATCTTATCATTTATCTGTGAAATATGTTATGTTTAGGTGGATGACACTCTTGGTGTGTTTCACACGCATGCTGTGGCTGGGCTTTTGGGTGGTCTCCTCACAGGTCTATTTGCAGAACCCTCTCTGTGTAGGTTACTGTTGCCTGTTACGAACTCAAGGGGAGCATTCTATGGAGGAGAAGGTGGCATGCAGTTCGTGAAGCAATTGGTGGCAGCGATGTTTGTGATATCATGGAACTTGGTGTCGACGACCGTCATTCTCCTTTTCATACAGTTGTTCATACCGTTGAGGATGCCAGACGAGCAGCTGGAGATCGGCGACGACGCCGTCCACGGCGAGGAAGCGTATGCCCTGTGGGGTGACGGAGAAAGATTTGACCCAACCAGACATGGCTTGCACACTTCCAACACTGCTGTCTCACCTTATGTCACTGGTGCAAGAGGGGTCACTATAAACTTGTAGCTTTCCTCGCACATTTGTATAAAGTTAATCCACGATTCATAGGATTAGCAATGAATCACAGAGTGTTGTAAGTAGAAATTTGGTTTTCTCATTTTTGTGGTAAGAGATGTTCAATACTTTAACATTTAGAGTGTATATTTTTCTCCATCGAAGATAATCTTGTATTCTTCTACCACTTGGAGTTGAGTGGATCCTTCCAAAGCCGTATCCTATACTTGTTTTAGTGGTGTTTCGCCGTATCCTATACTTGTTTTAGTGGTGTTTCAGATATAGGGATGAAATATCTATTTCCAACATTCGAATTACTCTTAAGTCTTTTCTTTCAAAATTCTCCTATGTTTGTTATTTCGTTTTTTTTCCGGTTCGATTTCCTTTATCCTTCCCACTTAGTTGGTCGGACGATTGGTGTACCCATGTAAAAGGTTTCAATGCTTAATTATGATTCAATTGCTTTTTAAACTTGCTTACTAACTTGTATTACTTTAATTTATTTTTACCTTACTGATCTAGTTTTGTTGCGTCTGTCCGACTGGAGAACCGTGTGACCTAGCGGTTGTCTCCATAGATGTGGAGACAAAGTTCAATTGAAAAAAATGTGGAGGCCTTCGGTTGCGAGCTCCCTTAAAACACTTATGAGAAATTGTCACATCAACAATTCAAAAAAGGATTCGCCTGTAACGGACGACCTGCAATCGCTTATTCTTAGACTGCATGACTGATGGTCTAACGATAGGCCACACAGGACAAGTGGTTTTTCATTTTCAACTTTCTTGATTTTTTGGAAAAATCAAATTCGTAATCACTCACGACTCATAAAAGTTATCAATCTTGGACACTTGAGTTTGTTTGTTATTTTTGGTTCATTCATTGATATCGAGACTTAAAGATATGTAGGATATTTTCATTTTAATATTAAGGATTTTAAGTTTTTATTTCCTATTTATTAAAGCAGACAATGTATAACGAAAAAAAAATGGTGCTTCTCGACTTCTCTAGAAACATCATAATCAAAAGAAAAGTCTTCCTTCCTTGACACGATTGTAGTTACTAGACAAATTTAATCAAACTAAAGTTGTAGAAGTTAAATATGTTAAATTACTAAAAAAAATAAATTGATGTAAAAAAAAATATTAGTAAAACAAAATTTACGGACAAAAAATTTTAGAATTTTAATTATCAATAAAAAAATCATAATATTTATATATTTTAATCGTTTAATAAAATTTATTGATAAACACTTTACAGATAAATTTTTTATCTTCGATATTTCATTTTTGATTTACTGATAAATTTTTGCTATCGTCAACACATTTGTTAGTTGGTATTAGCTTTTTTAGTGAATCATGCTTTTCAAACACAACTTTTATACTTCTTCGTTATGAAAATTCACTTAAAAACTACATCACAATCCTAAATTTCAGTGTTAAAAAAAGTTGGAATGAACTAGGATTCTTAATTCTAAGTGGGAAATTTTATATTCTTACACCTTCCTAACGCTAATAAAAAAATTAATATTTTTACTTTTCTGCTTGATTGATTTCAAATGATTTTATATATTAAAATAAAAATACTAATTCATCGATGTTGAATAGATATACAGCAGAAAATGAAGTTTTTATGTTTCATGACCTTCTTACATTAGTGTAGCATGAATAGGATCTTGCCATCTTTATGACGATTGTCAATTGTGATTTATGAGACTAATGGTGTTTAATTTAATTAGAAGAAGTTGGGTCGTAGATTTTTAGTTGTATGAATATGATATTTTTAATGTTAAGTTTTGCAATGTTTTTCTTGCACGAAATGTCTTGACATGTGTATAAAATTTAGATTATCAGCAGCTTATGAGGGAGTTTTTGTTTTCTTCACCGGTATGCTTTAATTAATAGAAATTCTCACTTTTCTTTCTATTATATTCAGAATTTGCTAAAATTCAATTTATCATTAGGGTGCTTTTTATGATTTTAAATTAATCTCATAAACATTCACCAAATAGTTCCGAATTATTTAATTCACATGTTAAATAGGTTTGCACCAAGTTGAGGACGAGACGATTCTTAACTCACCATCAATAATATTTTATTAATATTATTACAATCTTATATGATTTTTTTATTAAAATTATTTATAATTTTTAATTATATAAATTTATAATCTAATCATACTAAAATATTGTTTAATAATATTTGAATAGTTTAAATATTTAATTTATTTATTTATCAAATTATACATGCTGATGATGTATATTTAAATTTTTAACTCTATCTTCGTAATAATATTTGAAAAATTAAATCATTTTCATTTTATTGATATAAAAAAAATAATCTAGTCAATTCACTTTTATTATATTATAATAAATATAAAATTATAAAAATAAAATATTCATATATAACTCAATCTACTAACCCACCTGTGTGTCAAGTTACAAAGTTATCAAAAAAAGGATTGATCTGCACCGTGGATTAATTATAAAATACGGATAAATTAATTGATGTCTGTTTCACTAGTTGTCTCTGATTTGAACTGTTATAAAATTATATTAAATATTTGTATTCAACTGAAACAAAATTATTTTTGAAGAAAAGTACTTATAATTTAAAAAAAATCTTTAGAATAATGTCCTAAATTTATTGTTGAGCAAACTAAACAAATTCTAATAGCAAATTGATGGTACTACAAATGTACCTCCGTCCAAAGCCATTGACCGAGGAAGGAGCAACTTCCGAGTATAAACGGTGACGTGAAATGGAATGACTTTTCAACGTTAACGGCGAAAGTAAGCTAAAAAATGGCATTGTAATATAAGAAAATGGTCTCATTTTTGGCATAAAATTTTGTCTTTTTTCAGAAATTTTCCGTAGAGTGAAGGTTCTATGGCAACTTTAATAAATCCATTTGGAAGAAAAGTGAGATTGGGTAGGTTAGAAATTCCATCACGTTAAGCAGTTTGTTTTATACGGAAATCGAAGGAGACTGCAATTTCGTTTGAGTTCCTACCCAAACACTTATTCCTTTGAGAGAGAAAGGCACTAGTCCTTTCACCCATTATTTCATAATTGCTACTTCTTTTCTTTTCCTCTTCTCGAAAGTAATAGTCATGTTTTCACTTTCTTTCTCATTGAAAAGTCTTTCATCAATTTCAGCCATCTCTTTGCGTTTTGTGAGAAATTTAAGTCTTTGAATTTTGAAATATCACTTCTTATTAAAGATATCTAGGATAAATAATATACGGATTAAATATGTTTATGATCCTTTAACTTTCACTAAATTTTTTGGAATTAGTTTATTTCAAAATTTTGGACCAATTTATTTTTTTATCTTTTGAAATATGAGAATTTAGTCATTTTAATCAAATTTTGTTAAATTTATTTAATATTTCAAATGCGTTTCATAATAGTATTTGACTTAACATTAAAGTAAAAATGTGTCAAACAGTATAAACAATTCAAACACAATCCTGAAATACGTACGAAACATCAAATAAATCTAACAAAATTTGATTAAAATGACTAAATCCACATATTTTGAAAGATAAAGAACTAAATTAGTCCACAATTTCAAAATTGACTAATTCCAAAATTCACTGAAAGTTAAAAGACTAAAAACATATTTAACTCATAATAAGATCAAAGTGATAGTCAAGAGAATGCGATATCATCTCGATATAAACATCTCAATCATAATAAAAACGTACACCAAGATTATGCCAGCTTTCTAAGATAAAGTTAGTACGGTTAATCAAAATTAGGTGAACAAGTCAGGTTAGTAAAATCCTAAACTACTAGGAAGGTCTTGACTTACCTAATCTAAGTCCATGTAGGTAAAAATTCACAAAAATATTATAAATAGTATTGTTTAAGAAGTAATTTTTACAAATACAATACTACATTTTTTTTATTTTTACTTGAGCGTTGGAATGTCATTACAAACATCTCGACCCAGAAGTATTCGGATTGAAGAAAGACATCTAAGTCTCTGAAGATCTGGTACAATTTGGATTGGAAAGAAAGGAGATAATGGGGAGGAGGGTTTCCACTAAAAATGTATTATGTGTGTTTAGGCTCTTCAAGAACAACAATACTTATATATTTATTATCTTACTATCTTATATTAGAGATAATGTTAAAGTTGTTTTATGAAGCGGTTCATAATTAATTATATTAAAAAAAATCTTATAATGTTTGCATGTCGGTTAATATATTAAATATCTCTCTGTTTAAATATGGAAAAATTTGATACAATTTCTCTCCTTTAAATATATGTTCATGTATTTTTATACAAACTATATTTTATGTTTATTAATAGGTGTTCTAACATTAAAATGTTTTTGAAAATATTATAATAATTGTTATCTTAAAATTTTGATTTATCATCAAACCTAATTACATCTAACGATTAATGTACTCCTCAATCTTAATAAGATACATTTTTAATCATTATTGTATTATTCTATTGAGTGTTATTCCAATTTATTCAAGAAATTAACTAAACATTTTACTACAACTAGTAATTCAAATTTGTTATAGAATTTTATGTTCTCTCTTCATTCTAATTAGGATAGGTACATACATTTATTTTATAGGTTATATATGTTGTACTATTTATTTATTTATTTATAATATAATCTAAATCCTACCCCATATCTCAAATTTTCATTTCTTTTCTGCAATTTTTACCTACTACTCTTTTGTAAATTTTCTAAATCATTGACTTGTAACACCCTTGAGTACTTTAAATAAGATGTAAATCATTTCCCTACAATGGTAAAGTTATAAAGTTCAACAATCCTCTTAAGTCTAGAAGACTCTTTTTTTTTCTTCCTATAATAGCATAAAAGTAAGTCTAGTTCCTTTTCAAATAGGTTAAATTACCCTTTTGGTCCCTCTATTTGTCATGAAATTTCATTTTGGTTCTTATGTTTTTCGTTGTCTCAATTTGGTCCTCATTTTCTTAAAAATGATTCAATTTGGTCCTCACTGTTAACTTTGACCAGACGGTGTTAAAGTCAATGTCACGTGTCAATTTCTGGTTTTTTTGAATTTTTTTAATTTCTTTTGAATTTTTTTTTTGAATTTTTTTTTTGAATTTTTTGAAAAACTCAATATTTCAGTACAATTATTGGCTCTTCGTAAGACCCTGTCCTTTTAAGTTTAGAGAATTAATTTTAAATTAAATAGAAATGAACACATTCTTTGAAAAGGACTATAAATAGATTTAAAACATTTTATTCTTTACTATTTTTTAAACTTTAAATTATTTACATCCTTTCTAAGTTTCTAAATTGATCATTTATCATTTTCATGACAAGCTTCCATCTTTGAAGAAATATTAAAAAAAAATAGATTGTTTGAAATTTGAATGTGGTTAAGTTTCACATTTCTCAACAATTGACTTTACTTGTATTTTATGTGTGAGAGTTTTATACCTTGTTTATCTGAATTAACCGATGAATACAAATTTGGTTTGGTTTGATGAGGAAATAAGATAATATAATGTTTTGACATGTTATGTTCTAAATGGATGAATGAAATTCAAGACAAAGTTATGATGATAATACTGAGTATATATAGTAAGTGTTCCTGCAGAGAACAAACAAGATAAGTTAGGCACGAATGTCACCTTACCTATGCAGTCTGCTATCTCCTCAGTTGACCTCTTCCCGATTGGTACATGTCTGCTTGGACCCAGGAGGGGTTACCTGCAGAAGGGACTCCGAAGCTCAAGTCTGCTAAAGCTCTCAAAAAGTCAAATCAAGTGATTAATGGAGTAATGAATGCGTACCTTTAATTACTGGGGTCCACGTGTATTTATAGAATATTAATTATGTCTGGTTATGTCATGGGCCGGGCCTTAGCTTGGGCCCTAGTTTGGGCTGTAAGTGGGCCTAGCTCTAACCCAGGCCCTTAAATTGATTATTGTGGACTTATTGAATATAAGGGGGGTTCTGCTAAGTGTATTAAGGTAGTCGGCCTAAACCGACTACTTCCCTTGACGATTTGTGTTGCTCATATGCTGCCTTAGGCAGGTTATTTCTCTGGATGTTTATGTTACCAGTTCAGGCCGACTAGGCTTAGGTCAGCCTAGCCTAGGCCGGTTACTTTGAATGTTTTGGTGTATAGGTATGGTGATCGTTTTATTATTATTTTGTTAAGTTGGCTTGGTATGGTACACCAGTCTCCCACCGACATAGGTGTCGGACAAGGGTGATATGTGTTAATATGCTAGTGGGACCGGCTAGGTGTGGTACAGTAATTTAATAAGAAAATGGAGTATTTTTGTTCCATTAAATTATCTATATATATATATATATATATATATATATATATATATATATATATATATATATATATATATATATATAAAAAACTCTCAT
>Ga0214542_1011108_pt1 | contig 12565 bp, 6 predicted proteins | sample CNSS1metaG_FD_160096 | JGI IMG/M metagenome (GOLD analysis project Ga0214542, IMG submission 160096) | Root nodule microbial communities from cowpea collected in UCLA plant growth center, Los Angeles, California, USA - CNSS1 | ecosystem: Host-associated > Plants > Roots > Nodule | place: USA...
AAACCCTATATAGACAATGACGTTTATGGTATGCTTGTTGTCAAATGATGGAATCAAAATAAGAATACTTGACACGTGGCATTTGGGGTTTATTATTTGATTATTTTTCAGGAATCAATCGTAGAAAGTGGACGGACTTGTTGATCAAAACACTAATTAATTGTGTTGAACCGTCATTTTATATTTATTTTTATAATTATTTGGACTTGTATGGACTTGAGTTTGTTTGAACTTTATTTAAAATTGATGACAGTGATGTATTTTATTTTATTTGAATTTATGATTAAATATTAATTTTTTAAATAATTTTGTAAATACCTGCGGGTACCCGTGGATACCCGCGGATATAAAAAAAATAGACGGGTACCCGCATAATGGATACCCGACAGATATGGGTATGGGTACGGGGCGAATATTTATCCAACGGGTAGGGTACGGGGGAGCTACTACCCGTACCCTACCCGCCCCGTTGACATCCCTAAACACAATATAACACATCTTGAGTTAAAATTTGGGACAAAATATATTAAACCCAATTTATTTTTATGATTATACTTTAACCTGCACCTGTATTTACTTTTTATTATTTTAAACATTAATTAAATTTTTAAAATGAAAAAAAATACAAAAAAAAAGTGTTATTTTGTGAGATTCAAACATAAAAAGGTATACATTAGATACTTGAGATTGAGAATTAAATATTATCATGTAAAAGTTTGAAAATAATAAATAAAAATTGAATATCGATTCTCACCTTGTTCATTTCTACCACCAATAAATAAAGTTATAATGAAATGAATATTTCTTAATTTGTTCCGGTTTGGGGGGTTGCATATCAAATAAAGAATTTTTGATAAAGTTGAAGAAGAATTAGTGACACAACAGTTAAATTTAGGACAAAAGTTGGGTCACTTACGAAAAAGATTAAGTTGAACAAGTTTAATGGTATCCATATTCTAAGTATCTTACCTTTTCAATTTGTAGAACTCAATCTTCTTCATGCACGACCCAATATTTATCCTAAGTTTGATTTTTTTATTCACCAACTATTAAACTTTGTAAAAAATTTTCATTTGATATATATAACACATTAAATTGAAATTAACTCCAAAATATTCATTTCATTGTAATTTTTTTTATTAGTAATAGACTATTTTAAACCAAACTTAGTAGTCCAACGTAAATTAATGGATTTATGTCGTATATTTTTCATGTAACATAAATTTACGTGTTCTAAAATAACATCACACTTAAGACGGAGATAAAAGTCCCAAAATAACTAACATAAAAAAAAACTTTCACTGTATTAATGTATAGACGAAGACCAAAAATATTCAATTTGAAAAATCAAACATCATCCAGTGCAAATAATAAAAAACCTTCCCATTAAAATTAGGACGAAATTAGATATATAATCCAAGGACGAGTTTACTTAACATAATTATATATAGGAATTGTTTCGTTATTTTATTTTAGATGCAAAATTGACATAATTCAGAAACTATTCCACCATTGTACTTCAAAAATCATATTAAAATAATTTATTTTAATGAATCACCCCTAATCATCCTCATAAGAGGCACCTATTGAGAGTATTAACAAAACATGAGTTAGGTCAACGGTTAACATTGCCATAGTTATTGCTTTCAATATTTTCTATTGACCGGTTCTCCTCTAATCACCCTTCAACTATTTTTTTATTATTAAGTTTCCCTTTAAATAATAATAGCAACTATCACGGAAGAAGACAAGGAATTTCCATGAACTTAATGTCTGACAATATCGATATTAATAAATAAATAATTTAATACTATATATTCAGATATGCTGAAGAACTATATATAATCATCATTTAAACTCTTGCAGATAATCCAACAGTGGAAAATAAAACATTCGTGATGAATGTTTATGGGGTAACCTTGACTCAAAATTGTGTTCTTATGATCATAGTGTTGGTGATATTACCCTTCCTAGGGTTGCTTTTCTGGCTAGAAAACAAGTTATCCAATAACAACAGTTCCAGTGAGGAGAATGATTTGAAAGAACATGTGCAGATCAGTGATGACAGAAACAACTACATATTCTCTGAACACAGTGCTTGCTCCTTCTGTGCCAGATTAATAAGCAACACCACAGTTTCAACATGCTCACGCTGCAAAACTGCCATATATTGGTAATAATAAACCCTCAATTTTTCGTTCACCCTTTTTTGCTTTCTGCTTTTTACATTCATTCAATTACAAAACACACTGTTGCAAACATTTGTTCAATCACAAAGCCACCAGCAGAATCAGTTTTCCATCTGATACACCTCAGAAAGCTGAAAAAAAAAATAAAAAACAATACAACACTTAGTAGCATTTGTCGGCAGAAAGTTCTGTTGCAGCTTTGTGATAAGATTCAGCACAAAATATCGAAACCATTGAATCGTTATTCAACTCCCACCATATTGTGTTCCATTCCCTTACACTAACTCAATTATTTTTCATTTGTTTCTATATATATATATATATATATATATAGATAGATAGATATAAGTTTCAATATTTTGATTGGTTTTGATGGATTTCATTGTTTTGTTGTTGTTATCAGCTCAAAAACATGCAATTTTAAGCACTGGAGGCTTTTCCATAGATATGAATGTGTTGAGATTGAAGGGTCAGAAGATCAACAAGAATCACCTTCTCATGAATGTCTTATCATGGTGCTTCTGCTTAATTATTTTCAGTCCATGTTATCATATATATATATATATATATATGTTCAAGTTGACATCAATTTCCTCTTGATGCTTGCTGTATGATATAGAAATTATAAAGAAAATATCAGAAGTTGTGGAGTGAATCTAAAGAAACCCTACCAAAAAAATATTGGAGGGGAATGATTGGTTTGATTATGAAATTATAAATATGTTGTCATGCTGTAATTATTTTTGTATAATTCTTAGATAACCATGTTACAAGTACAAAGTATATGTATTCAGAAAAACCTGGTCAAACATATTCAGTGGAGTCTCTCTTTCAACCATGTCAGATCTCAAAAATCTGAGATTTTTGTTCCAATATGATTTTGACCAATAACATGTCATATTCTGAGTGCTTGAGATTTTAACTATGAGCAGGAAAAACACTCATCAAATGAAGTTGAAGAGAGAATATATGAAGAAGAAGATGTTTACTGTATTGAAGGAGGAGAAAACAGTGATGAAAGATCATTGATGTGTGGAAATAATGGCATTGTGAATAATAATGAAGGGTGTGCAGTGTGTGGAAATCCAAGTTCTAAAGTGTGTTCAAGATGCAAAGCCATAAAATATTGGTAAGTTTCTTATTCTCTAACCCTACTCTAAAGTCAACCTAACCAAAACATCTCAAGTCATTGTTTTTTTCTTATTTTTTTTTTTTTTTTTTTAATTTAATGTTTCATTCCTCAATGAGTTTAATATATGATGCATATCTTTCTTTTCTACACAAATATATATAATATTCATGCCACATTTCAATGTTATTTAACAAATGTTTTAACACCAAGTCTTAATATATATTTTTAGTGCAAGTTAGTTTGGAAACTCACAAGTGTAAAGAAAGTTGTGTAAAATAATAATAAAAGAATTTAGATAGATTATCCTATGTGTTACTTTTATAATTGAAATTTTATTTTAATTTACATGTTAAGTCTTTGAATTAATTAAAGAATTATATCATGGGGTGAAATTTTCAATTCCCACTAGAGAACAGGAAAAAGAAGAAGTGAGATATAGTGTATCTATGTTGATCTCCTAAAATAATCATGTACTCATATTTTTTTTTCAATGTTACATAAAAGATAAAATATTCGATTGAATTATTCTTTAATTAAAAATTACTATTACTGCTATGATTTTGGAACTTATTGCTAAAGTGTAAGGTTAGTTAGAAAAGTTGATTCTTTATAATTATTTTCTTAAATGATAACACAAAAATCTAAAGTCAAGGATTTTGACTAAGTTGTTAAACGAGTAAAATAGTAATGTAAAAGTCAATTTTTGTTTTAGGAAGAAGCTTATTTTTCCACTTGTATTTGGTTATTTTAAATCCCTTATTGTTTAACAATTGAAAACTTATAACTCGTACCTTTTTAACATAAAATTGGTTTATGGTTTTTCAAATCAAATTATAAATTTGGTTCCAAATTATTCCTAACTTTTTGAATTAATATATATATATATATATATATATATATTATTTCATTGTTTATATATACAATTTTTGTGTTTACGCGTCATTTGTTAAAATTATACTTAATTGAGTTTGTTCATCGTCGAGATAGCTATTGAAAAGAATATTAATAAACATAATAATGAAATTTGACTCTTACAGTATTATAGTAAACATTAGATATCATTTTCATAAATCTTTTTATTAATGTAACTTGGTATTAAAATTCAAGTTTTGATAAAAAATAAAATAAAAACAGTAATGAGATTTAATCAGTATAAAGGATCATTTTTAAATCTATGAAAAAACATTCACTCTTTCTCACATCACATCGTTAATTAATCAGTCTTAATTAAGGTAATATCAATGTTACGAAGTTTGTAAATTTGTATCTTCATTTATCATAATATAATTCTAAAGTTAACACATCTTTAATTAATCATCTAAATTAGGTGTATTTCGATATTTGACTTTCCTAAAAATAACTCTAACCATGTCAAATTGATAAAAAGAAATCTCTGTTTATGAGTAATTGCAACATTAGACATTTTCTTGTTCTAGAAATAATGCAAACTATTATTCCAAAACACTTGACTCTTACACAATTTACCATATATATATGAATATGAAAACGTCAAAATGAAGATATTTTAAATGCAAACACTAAACAAGTTGTAACAACAATCCAAATACATGAACAAAGATGTCATGTCAAAGAATTTCTTCAAAGATTTTCATGAGTCTTTTTCTTTTTAATTTATTTGTTATGTGTTAGTATAAAAAAGTTGCATATAAATCAACTACCTTTTTTTCTTACATTTTTAATCAAATTAAAATCATTTTATATATAAATTTAAATACTTATTATAAAAGGAAAAGTAATTTGTGATACATGAGAATATGCAATTAGATAAAATGTAAACACTTTTATATTATCAAAGTATGCTAATTATCCTTCTCTTTTGGATTTTTTTAAAATTAAATGATGACATATTTTAAAAACACCACAACCTAACAATTCGTGTAAATAAAACAAAAAAAAAAAATTCTTAATACTTATTTAGATATTATTATTTTTTCAAAACTAATGAGATACTTTTTAAAATAAATTTACTATATTATTTCAGTACACTCAAAAGTGGTAAATGTTAAGAGTTTAGATTAAAAATAATTTAATTACTTTTTTTTACCTTGGATATTATGATTTTTTCTTAAAAAAAAACTCTAACGATACAATTTCTCACTACTAAAAAAAATTCATATTTCATGTCAATTTTTCTTTGAAATTTCTTTTTCAAGAAATACTTACAAATTTTGTTATGAAAAAAATTTGCAGAAAATTGCTGCCAATTTTTTTGTAAAATATTTTGTATAAAACATTTTTTGCAACAAATTTTGTAAGAAATACTTACGAATTTTATAATTTTGTAGGAAATAATTTTCCACGAAGGAATTACCAACCAATTAAACTTCTTAGAAAAAATAAAAGGAAAAGGTCTTTTCTTACAAATTATTTTAACAAATTTAGAAGAAAATTTCTATGAAATTTTTTAATAATGTCCGTGAATTTGAGATCGAAGCATTTTCTCACTCATTCTATATTCTAAATTAATACACACACATACAAATTATTTTATTATTCAACTTCTTTATCCTAAGTCATGTCATCCACTCAAATGCCAACATGTTGGCACTATTTGTAGTTTACTTCAGTTTGTGGTTTAGTTTTTAATATATGACCTAGCTTTGGTCAACATGATTCACCATTTGTTTTATTGAATATTAGCAACCATCGTATTCGAACAATTGATGATGTGTGTGAAATCATCTTGAGTAGTTTGACTTTGATTCGAAAATTCAATAAATTTATGATACATAACTTCTTTTCTCTAAAAGATTTACTGGGTTATTTTGTTTACAGCTTCAACATTTTTACTGTTATCTTTTTCAGCTCAAGAACATGCCAACATTTCGATTGGAGATCAGGGCATAAACTTCAATGTCTTGTTGAGATGGAAAATTCAAATCAGGTAGCTAGGTCAATCATTCAAGAAAGAATTGCTAATTAATAATTATTTGATTCTCATCAAATCCTAGAAACCAATTAGAAAACTGAATTTGTTCATTTTAAAGGTACAAACATTCCATTCCACATCTGTCAAATTATGAAAATATAATTAATATCTAAGTTAAGAATGTTAAAGTTTATAATTATAGTTTTCTCTTCACAGGTTGTAAATCATGCGAATTCATATGAAGTGGAAGATGATGTCCATTCATCTAGTCCTCTTTGCTTGGAGTTTTACTCAGGTCTCTAACATATTATTCATTTGATTTGGTTCCATTCCAATTTTCTGTTAATTCATCTGAAAAACTTAACCAGGATTATAGCCAGGTGTTGTTGGGTTATATATATATATATATATATATATATATATATATATATATATATATATATATATATATATATTTTATGTATATGATATGGTTATTGAGAGATTGTGGTTCTATATATATGACATTTTGAAATCACCTTAACTCCAAAACTTTAAGGCAATGGTGTTATGTGGTCAGTCACTTCAGTGACACTTTTTTTGTGTTATGGTTATTGAAAGATTGTGGTCGGCATATATATGATATTGGTCTTACACATATAAAGCATTTGACACCACTTTTACACCAAAACCTTAAGACAATGGTGTTATGAGTCTTTATTCTTATATAATGTTTAACTTTGTCTATTTTATCTGATGTGAGACTTTTTTTGACTCATACTTGGACTATTTCCAACAAGTGTGTATTATGTCATTGTTTGATTGATATTTGCAGCAGGAAACACGAGTTCTAGGGCCCTGATTCCAACTTCTTTGTCTCAGGTATGATTAGCAATTGAACTTTAATGTGTGAAAAGTAAAATGATTATTTTGTGATCTCACATCTTCCATTGTAATGCAGGAAGCAACCAAGAATCCCCAGAAGGAGGTTGAAGAACAATTGAGAAGCCTAAAAGAAGAATTGAAAAAGATCAAGTACAGTTGTAGCAGTAGTTATATGAAATCTCAATTATCGTTTTCACCCTTTTTTATACTTCCAATATTTTTTCTTAATAGAATTGTAGAAAGAAGTTGGACAGGAATTTCATTTTGTTGACTCTTATATTTTTGTCTTAGTTCAAAGTTGTACATTTGAATTCAACATGGTTAGTGAAACTGATAAACTGATGAAAAATGTTTTATGGTTTTTGTCAGAGAAGAGAACAAATGGTTACGATCAGAGCGTGACGAATGGGAAGTGAGAACAAGGAATTCTATAGATAGACTTTACAGCTTCAGGAAAGAAAATGAACACCAGGTGAATACATCATGAGAATCCAAATTTGAAGTGGGGTTGTGCAATTTGCAGTAAAATTTTGATGATTTCATCATTTATTTTTTCTCCATTTTCAGCTTTTCATTTTGAAGCATGAGAATGAATTGATGTCAAATGCTGAGAAGCAAGCCACTCAAATGGTTAACGGTTTATCTCAAAGGGTACACTGCTTGCAGATTGCAGTGGAAAGTGGAGTTAAAGAGAGGAAAAAACAAGAAGAATATATACATATGCTGCAGGTAATCTTCATAGTACTAATTAATTGTTTGAAGGAAAATTAGAGTGTAATTATTCTAAGGTTCTTTGCAATTGTAAATCTGCAGAAGGAATGTGCAAAGTTTAAGATAGAGTTACAAGAAGAAAAGAAGAATGTCAAAAAGCTTACACTAGAGTTTGAGAAGACTAAATTTCCTGTGAGAGTAACAGAAGACACAAGGCAGAAGTTAGTCTATGCTTCCACTGAAATTGCAACTGTTAAACCCAATGTTGCTGGTGCTGAGGTATATGTTTCTGTGTTATTTTTTGTTGAGAATTTAAGTGTGAGTCTAAGTCCCACATTAAATAGAAATGAGAAAGTGAAACATCATATAAAGACGAAGATCCATAAATTCATTATCTTAAGGTTTTGGATTAAGAGTAGTGTCAATACCTTATATGGTTGATCTCAGATCTTATTGATATTATATCTCTTCGATGATGTGATATTTAGAGGTTTTAAATTTCTTGTTTATACAGGTGTCGCAGCCAATTAGTTTAAGCAGAAACCTATCCTCTACAAGACGGGTAATTAGAGAAAGAAATTGAATTTACAATAACAATAGAATTTGTTTTCTTCATATATACCACCTTCTTCGTACAAGAATTATTCACCACCTTGTAACTTATTTCATGGTACTTCTCGTAACAATTTAATATAATATATTTTTCTGATAAGAAACATTGTGTCATGGAAGAAGCTTACTGAAGAGAAGTGAAGTTATTTGTGAACTGATTATGTAGGGTTGTTCGATTTGCCTAACCAATGAGAAGAACATGGCCTTTGGTTGTGGACACATGGTAAACTCAGAAAAACACTACCATTTTTCCATGTTTTATTTACATGCAATGATGGTTGGCAAATGGTTCAAATGCAGACATGTTTGGAGTGTGGATCAAAAATTCGCAAGTGCCATATATGTCGAATGAAGATTACGAATCGTATCAGGTTGTTTCTTGATTAATTGAGGGAAGAGTTATAGCAGGCCATTTATGCCATCACGTGTGTTTCTGCAACAACATTAAAGAGACATGTTTTTGTTTTTCACTTCGGCTACATATGTTTTGCAATAATAGCAAATCTTGACCATTACATTTTACAATGACAGTCAAGATTATTGATAAATAAAGGTCATTTGACCATGTGTATATTATATGTGCTCTGTGTGAATATATCAAATTCTGTGGACAGTAATATTTTGTTGATATGATTTTTGAACAGCAAAGCAGGTGACAAAAGTTAATTAAATGAGATATTCTCATCGGCATCATTATAGATTTCTATTCTTTAAATGGTTAAATATGTTTTTGGTCTTTTAATTTTAAGTGAATTTTGGAATTAGTCCATTTCGAAACTTTAGATCAATTTAGTCATTCATTTTTCGAAATACGTGTATTTATTCATTTTAATCAAATTTTGTTAAGTTTATTTGACATTTCATAATAGTATTTGATTTAATATTAAAGCAAAAATATCTCAAACAATATGAACAACTCAAATACAATTTTGAATACGAAACATCAAATAAACCTAACAAAATTTGATTAAAAAGACTAAATCTACATATTTCGAAAGATGGAGGACTAAATTGGTCCAAAGTTTTGAAATAGACTAATTCTAAAATTCACTGAAAGTTAAGGGACCAAAAACATATTTAACCCTTCTTTAAAATATCAAAATTTATACCAAATAGGAAAATCATATTTTAACTCTCATAATTTGACTTCTATTTTGTACTTCCTTATGTAATTTAGTGTAGAATATCGATTAATGTATCACAATTTTTTTCCTTTTGAAAAAATCAATATTGAATATTAAGTCACGTCAAGAAATACAAAATAAAAATTAAATTATGAGAGTCAAAATATCATTGTCCATACTAAATATTAAAATAAAAAAAACATATTGTTGTGCAAATATCAGACCAATTCATTTTTCTTAAGACCGAAATCTATATTAGGTGAAATTAAATAATTTTTTTGCGCTTGTGTACTTTGATAATACTATGATGTTGGCTTGAACTTTTACTACTGATCACCAAATTCATTCATTAGTAAACTGGTTTGGCTATCTCTTTCGAAATAATTTGTGAACGTGTTTTCAAAAGTATTATCAACGTGTTTTATTAACTCTATTGATAACTATAAGGTTTCTGCATAAACTAAGACAAAATGTGTACAGAATAAGAAAGACTAGGTATAGTCACAAACAAATACATTAATTTTTCAATCATTCTTCGGTTGAGTTTTGGATCCTCCAGAAGTGTACCAGAAGCCGACGCTTGCTTATGGTGTTGTTGTTGGGTTTTAATAAACTTAAATATGTTAACCATTATGAATAATTAGTCGTTGTAAGAAACTAGTCGTTGTGAGTGGTTAATGAACTAGCCGTTGGAGTCTAAATAATTAATAAGTTAGTCGTTTATAGTCATTGAGAGTACAATGGTCAAAAAATGTGGGTCATTTTTTTTAATTGTCATTACTACCAATAAGGTACTTAGGTACGTACGGTCACCATTTTTGTCACTGGGGCAATGTCTCTATTGATGTCCGAAGAATATAAAAAGTCTCACTTTTAAACACTTTATGCTCTCACTGAATCTCAAATGGGTTTGATTATTGGGCATCATTCTTTTAAGATTCTAATTGATGTTTCTTTTTTGTTGTTGCAGACATTTGAACAAGGGTAAAAAGAGAAACATGAAAAATTTGGAAATTTGGATGCTGAACGTGTGTATCAGGATTGCATTAGTGTGCATTAGAAATTTATTTAACAATTTTCTTTTTTCATGTTGTTTAGTCAAGTTTTTACCAAGTTATTTATTTTAATTACTTTGTTTTTGTTATCGTTTTTTTTATTAGTAAAGAATAAAATTAAATTAAAGAGAGCACTTGAGGGGTGCTTTAACCCTTTAACAAAACATTTTGCACACATTGATGCACTAGGTTGGCATCATAGCTCCACCAAACAAAAAATTGTTACAAAACCAAATCCACGTGAAATAACTTTGGAGATTCGGCAGCATGGAGTAATATCAGTGTGTATGCCTCCTAAACTTGTAGATGTACATGTTTCTCTGCCTTAAATTTGTTCGTGGTGGTAGATATTATGGAATAGGCGAAGAGAAACAACCCAGTTGGCCGACCCGCACGCCATCAGTTTATATACATCAGTATATAAGGCCTCTGTACGTATAAGTATTGTTGATAGACAAAGGCAATGACCCCAGTGTGCACCTCCATCCAAGCAGTTAACCAAAATATGAAGACTAAATCCTTCCTGATGTAGTTTTCTTTTTTATCAGCAACAAAAATTAAATAAATATAATAGAACATTTGGGATGCCCTAACCCTTTTGCAAGTTACAAAAACATTACAGATTGGTTACTATTATGTTGTAACTCCATAATAGTCCTGACACTAAAACAATAATGAAGTAGCTAATTTACATTGACATGAGCACTATAACTAATACCACCATGATGATGTTCAAAATACTTTTCAGTAATTAGGGGTGGGCATGGATTGGATTTTTAATGATCCAATCCACATCTATTTTAGATCCAAATAATTGGATTAGATTTTTGATCCAAATCCATATTTTTAGCAAAAGTAGTTTGGATTTTTTTTAAATCCAGATCCTAATATTTGGATCAAGATTTAAATCCAATCCAAATATTTGGATCAAGTTCAAAATCCAGAATCCATTTTTATAAAAGAAATTTAAATTGAATTTTGTAAAACTTGTGTCATTAAGGCCCGGATGACCCGAATGGACCCGACGACCCGGACGACCTAGATGGGCCCGACGACCCGAACGGGCTCGACGACCTGGACGGGCCGGACAACCCGAACGAGCCCGACAACAGGAACAAGCTCAACGACGCAAACGGGCCGGACGACTGAGTGGGTTCGACGACTCGGATGGGCCAGACAGGCCAAACGACCCGGACAGACCCGTCCAAACAGTCGGGCCCAATTAGGTAGTCGGGCACGTTCGAGTCGTGGGGGCATGTCTGGTTCGTCAGGCCCGTTGGGTCGTCGGGCCCGTCTGGGTCGTAGGGAGCGTCCAGGTCGTAATGCCCATCCGGGTCTTCGTTTCTTCATGTCATCCAGGTCGTAAGGCCCGTGTAGGTCGTCAGGCTCGTCCGAGTCGTCGGGCCCGTTTCGGTCGTCCGAGTCATCAGGTCCTTCGGATCGTCGAGCCCATTCGGGTCGTCCGGCCCGTTCATGTCGTTGTGCCCATCCGAGTCGTAAGGCCCGTGTAGGTCGTCGTGCTCGTTCGTGTCGTCGGGCCCATTCGGGTCACTGGACCCATCTAGGTCGTCTGCCCCATTCGGGTCTTTGAGCCCGTTCAGTTCTTCGGGCCTGTCTGGGTCGTCGGGTCCGTCCGAGTCTCTGGGCCTGCTTGACCCTTTCTGGTCTTTGGGCTGCCTGACCTGTTTTCGTCATTGGTCCCGCCTGGTTCGTTTGGGTCATCGGGCTCACTCGAATTTTCCAGATCGTTGGGCCCATTCGGGTCATTGGGCTCGCCTAGCTTGTTCATATCTTTAGGCTCGCCCAACCTCTTATGGTCATTGGGCCTGCCCGATCCGTATAGGTCGTCGAGCAAGGCCCCTCCAAGTCTGAATTTAGCATAGTCCATCTCAACATTTAGTCTAACCCAACTAAAAATTTAAATTGAAAATTTGGATTGGATTTTTTGGATTATCCACATTTAAAAATCTTGATTTATAAAATGGATA
>Ga0214542_1011109_pt1 | contig 12562 bp, 16 predicted proteins | sample CNSS1metaG_FD_160096 | JGI IMG/M metagenome (GOLD analysis project Ga0214542, IMG submission 160096) | Root nodule microbial communities from cowpea collected in UCLA plant growth center, Los Angeles, California, USA - CNSS1 | ecosystem: Host-associated > Plants > Roots > Nodule | place: USA...
CATCAATCATGCATCTATATATTTATATATATACATTCACCAATCAAGGCCATACCAACACTTGATCACACTTAATCATCCATTAGTAATCATACTATTAGGGAATTCAACAACCAATCATGAGTGACGTATATCTCCCTCTTCAGGCATCCAATTCAAATCTCCACCGTTCAAAGTGAAGAACAACATGTTGTGAAACACCTTCAAATATTTCACCTAAATCGGACGGTTAACGAAGCAGGAAATGTAGGTTTACGAAAACTGCACAGACTAGAAAAATCGATGGCGCCTGGCGGCATGAAACTAGCGTCGGGCGGTTCCTGTTCCACGAAAAGTACGAAAAATAGCATTTTTCGTGAATCAGAGCACTACGCCTCACTGGTATGGCGCCTGGCGGCCAATAGGTTGCCGCCAGGCGGTTCCTGCTGTTCTAGGAACCCAGAAATCCTCCCCGCACCTGCGAACCTTATTCCAACCCCTACAATTTTGATTCCCTTTGATTTTAGACTCCATACTCCCAGCTCAAGTGTTTAGGTTTGCAATTTATTTCATACAACTTCCAATTCCATTCCGATTACAACACATAATAGTCACATACAATGCACACCAACAAATTTCCAAAAGTCGCGATGACTCTTGTGCCAAACAACATAAACAACCAAGAACAGCTTCATGCCGCCTGGCGGAAATACATGGTCCGCCAGGCGGTTCATAACAAAACCAGAAAATTACGAAAAAACAGTGCAAAAGCAAGGGAAAATCCATCCAATCATATTATGGCAAGGCACCTTCTTTCATACACATTACAGAATACCCAAAATAGCTCCCCTTACCTGGAATTCGCGCTCTAATTGGTCCTCTAGCCCTTGTCCTTATAATGTCCAAGAGTTTCCCTTTTCTTCTTCACACAACACTCAACTCTACCTCTCCCAAAATGCCAATGACTCTTCTACAATCCTCTCTTGCCATTACTCTCAACTGCAGCCGCGTTTTCCCTCACTCTCCCCAATTTCACTAACTCTTAATTACTCTTTAATGACTGTTAATGATCCAAAAACGAAAATTAATATTAATCCTATGGTTAATTGCTATTCAAAGCCAATTATGGTTGTTCTCTTCCTTTCTTGGTTGCCAATGACTCTTCTACAATCCTCTCTTGCCATTACTCTCAACTGCAGCCGCGTTTTCCCTCACTCTCCCCAATTTCACTAACTCTTAATTACTCTTTAATGACTGTTAATGATCCAAAAACGAAAATTAATATTAATCCTATGGTTAATTGCTATTCAAAGCCAATTATGGTTGTTCTCTTCCTTTCTTGGTTGTGCCACTTTTGCAGCTAGGGTTTCTATGCCTCTTTATTACCATGCAAAAAGAGAAACTTAGTCAAAAAGGAATTTAGTTTTGTTCTTAGCAAGGTTTGAACCCACAACCACTCAATTGTCAAGTCAAGTGCTCAACCAATTTAACCAATCATGTGTCTTAATAATTCCTAAAATTTTAGGATTACATTATCACATCTCACACTCAAATATACATTAAAATAATACACAAGTTAAAATAACATACAAATGGCATACATAGGACTTGAACTGTCCTCTCACATAATCAAAGTACTCTTAACCACTTAAACTAGTACTTTTCCACATCATAGTACTCCACATTAAATGCCTTAAAGGTTCCTATTACCCGCATTTAATAAATAACTATTTAATTAATTATTTAAATTTCTCGGGTCTTACATTCCCTCCATCTATAAAGATTTTCGTCCTCGAAAATTGAGCTTACCAGGGAGCAAGTGCGGATAGGATTTCCTTGTGAGATCTTCTATCTCTCAAGTCAGCTTCTGGGTTACCTCGTCCAAAAGGACTTTCACAGTACGAATCTCTTTCCTTCTGAGTGGCTTGACTTGAGAATCCAAGATTCTCACTGATCTAACTCCCACTATTAGATCCTCACGTACCTAGACGTCGTCCTCCTCTAACACAAGTGTAAGACTTGCAATCATTATAGTGTTTACACTGAGTCTTTGCCATCTAGTCTTCAATACCTATTCCCCTACTTCTCTTTCTTCCCATTCCTTGCGAAACCATCCGATTAGAACTATTCACACCAGCACTTCCTCAGGTATTAATGTAATAAAGAACTTCACCACTCCAAAGTAAAATTCTAGTATCTACTTGAAAACGAGTCTAGGACTCTTCCACCATTGAGATGCTCTACGTCTATTCTTGTCTTGTCTTTGCTAAGTAACTCTAGTTCACATGACATTCTGTCCTTACCTTTTTTTATCCATCTACAATTGATACACCGTCATCAGTTTATCTCTTTGGATCACGAACATCACCTTGTTGAGTACCACATCGTTCCGAAATGAGATTGGAAAATAACCTATCCACTCTTGTGTTGATGTCCCAGTCTCACAAAAGAGTCAATTCCAATTAACCTTGAGTATGGATTCTTCGATCATCCCGAGACACCACCAAACATAAGTATTCTGCACTTAGTCGCAACTGTAGAGTGAACCAACATCTCACTACTAACTCCCTATTGCAAACAAGCAAAACCTAAGTCTCATAATGACAATGATCTTGATTAAAACCAAAACGCATACCCCAAACACCACTTTTATACCTTGTATCCTTTTAATTATTTAATTTAACCGATCCAACACCAATTAGTAGAGACACTCCTTTAGCTACACAATACTTTTCTCTTTTCCTTGCATCCTCCTTTGTGCCATGACATTACCAACTGCCTCATTCCTATAAGAACAACTTAACGAAGTACTTCTTCTTTCGATACTTGAAACCGTTCATCTCATGTCCCAAGTCAAATCTTTCTCTCTTGTGAGCCACCTTATTTAGGACATCCATTCTACTCCTTATTTAATTGTGGTTATTGCCGAGAAGATTTAACTACCTCTCATGGAGGTTGACCGGCATAAAATCTTGAACATACAGTATTCTTACTACGTGATTGGTTTTCCCCTCTTCTTAAAACATTGCATGTTTGACCTATTCTTTCGAGCTCTACCTCAACTTTACCTTCCGCTTAAGATTCTCACTTCCTTGTCTCTACTCTCTTGGTTTAGCCTTAGCCTCATAAGTTTCACTACTTTCCACTCTGACCTCAGACCCATGTTAGGATGTAGTACCAATTTGACTTCTCAACTTTGCTGCACAAGCATGCATTGAACACCTCTCCTAATTCTAACCTTTGAATTTGATTCTTCTCGCAAAACTTATGGTATTCGTTCCAAGAACCTATTCTTGCCCTCAGTTTAACGCGATGTTTCTAAACTCCTCTAGTGCTCTTCGCCTACAAATCCAAAACTTAATTTCATTTGTACACTGATACACAACCTTCTGCATATTCGTATCTTCGGTCAAAAGACTACCTCAAAGGACCTACTCTAACCCCTGCAAGGAAAGCAGGTCAAGTTTAACCTTGAATCTGCATTCCTTTGCCATCACAAATAACAAACACATACCACAGAAGTTCAAACATAACAAGAAAAGGTATAAGCGAGAAACTCTACCAATAACTTCCTTCTTTTTCACCAAAACCTTTAGAATTAAGAAGGAAACTATCTCTAATATAGTCATGAGTGTGCACCCTCATCACTTTACCAAGATTTTTTTCTGTTCTTAATGCATCCAGTTTTACAACTCTACGCAGTTCGCAATCAATAGTATGACTGATAAATTGCAAACCCATTCCTACAAGGTTTCGCAACCAAAATACAACAAGCTCACTCCCCAAGGCCCAAAAATCATTTGAAAACCACTGCTCTGATACCAAATGTAACATCCCGGTCGGATATTACTAATTTAAGTAATAAAAAAAAGATATATGATGAAAACTTCATTTATTATACTTCGCTTCCCAAAAATGCGGGAAATTTTAAAACATTTATTAATCGAAAGTTATCCAAAAATCCATAATTTATGAAACTCCGATATAATATCCAAATTCATAAATCAGTAAAACACTGTTTACAAAGTTCATAAAAACAATATTGAAAAAACGCCAGTAAAAGCTTTTCCCAACTAACCCTCTCTCCAATTCTATGCCTCACCAGTACCACCTGCAACATCATCTGCTCCCGTGTAATGCATTACTCAATCATCGCCAAACACAAACAGAAAGGGTGAGCTCATAAACAGTTAACATAAAAGTTAATAAAAAAAACAAGATACACCCATCTGTTTTATTTTAGCTAATTCTTAGCCAAGACCTTAATCCCCAAGGCTTTTCAACCTTCACAACACACAAAATAGTTAGTTTCAGATTTAGGGTTTATGATTCTCACACGAACCTGCCCGCTCGTGGTCCTACCTCTACGAACCTCCCCGTTCGTAGTCCTGCACTACGAACCTCCCCGTTCGTAGTCCTGCACTACGAACCTCCTCACTCGTAGTGCTGCTCTACGGGCCTACCCATCCGTAGTCCAACACATGTGATCCACCAGCTACGTACCTCCCCGCATGCAGCATCTCTCAAGTGTGAGCACGAAACATACGAACATACATCCTCGTATCCTCACACGAGAGTAATAGGATATGAACCTCCCTGTTCATATCATCACGTGTTCACCACCATCCATGAACCTACCCGCTCATGACACAACATCCCCTTATCCAAGTCTCACATCACAACATGATAACGAAAACAAGCACACTACGCTACATAAGGTACATACTTAAGCTGGTATTAGGGATTCCAATGCTTCCACGAACCTGCCTGCTCATGGTCCAACTCTACGAACCTCCCCGCTCATAGTCCAACTCTACGGACCTACCCGCCCGTAGTTTAACACATGTGATCCACCAGCTACGTATCTCTCCGCACGTAGCATCTCTCAAGTGTGAGCACGGAACATACGAACCTGCCTCGCTCGTATCCCCACACGAGAGTAATAGGATATGAACCTCCCTGCTCATATCACCACGTGTTCATCACCAATCATGAACCTACCCGCTCATGACAACATCAAGCATATCCCAGACCAGGACCAACACAACAAACCATGCAAAACATATCACAATGCACCCTGCCACTACATCATCGCCTAACGTAGCCTAAGCGCCATTAGGCGAAATGGCAGTACAGATCGCCTACCAGCTCCACATCACCGTCGGGTGCCACAACTTACAGAACATTCCTATTTCATACTATCGCCTGGCGGTTCAGTCTACACCGCTAGGCGCTACACCAGTAATGTGACACTACTGGTTTTAGGTACTCTAATTACTTTCCTAAAGTTCAACCATTTAATTCTCAAACATCCAGAAATCAACATACACATTCATATATTACAAATTACAACATCACAACACATATGCATCTTTCAAGTATAAGCACACATTCCTCTCTTTTATAATTCATATATACATACCTCTTAAATCAATTCCAACACATACTTTATTTTCCCCTTCTCATTTTCCCAACCCTTTTGCAAGCTTACAATTCATATACCCCACAAAAGACACAATGAAAGTTATATACTTATTCTGCATGCCTTCGCAATTCCATTACATTTAAAGTATGATTATCATGTTACCATACTTTCCCAAAACCCGTCATGACATGCAACACTCCTATTACCCGCATTTAATAAATAATTATTTAATTAATTATTTATATTTCTCGGGTCTTACAGCACGCCCTCCAATTCAGGCTTCTCACCAGCATGAGCGGAGAGATAAAGGCAATAGGCCTCAGGCGACAGGTCGAGTTTATGCCATGACAGGAGCAGAAGCTACAGGTTCAGGTAACCTTGTGATGGGTTTTTGTTTGATAGATGGGATGAAATGTTGTGTGTTATATGATTCTAGAGCGACACACTCCTTTGTGTCAGACGCTTGTGTGAAAAAGTTGGGTCTGCCGGTGTGTGAGCTGTAGTGTGAACTTGTGGTATCTACTCCGGCATCGAGTTAGGTCAGGACGTCATCCTTGTGCGCTAGGTGTCAAATGGAGGTGGAAGGACGCAGATATAAGGGGAATCTGATATGTCTGCCTCTCCAAGATTTGGAAGTGATCCTAGGAATGGATTGACTCTCTACCAATCGCATCCTTATAGACTGCCAGGAGAAGAGGTTGTTGTTTCCCAACTTAGAGGAACCTGAGTTTTTGTCGTCTCAAGGAGTCATGAGAGAGATATAGAAGGGTGCCTAGTGCTTTATGATATTCATCCATCTAGAGGTGAAGAGAGAGGAGATGAAGTTTATCATACCAGTAGTACATGAATTTGAAGACGTGTTTCCAGATGAGGTGTCAGGGTTGCCTCCTAATAGAGAGGTGGAGTTCTCTATTGACTTAGTACCCGGAACTGGTCCGGTGTTGATGGTCCTATATCGCATGGCTCTGACGGAATTGGTAGAACTCAAGAATTAGATTAAGGAACTATTAGGAAAATAGTTCATTCGACCCAGTACTTCGCTGTGGGGAGAACCATTGTTGTTGGTGAAGAAGAAAGATGGGAGCTCACGCTTGTGTGTGGATCATAGACAGCTGAATAAGATGACGATTAAGAATAAGTACCCCCTTTCGAGGATTGATGACTTGATGGACCAGCTGCATAGGTCATCAGTATTCTCGAAGATAGATTTGCGGCCGGGATACCATTAGATCTTGGTGAAGGCTGATGATGTACATAAGACGACCTGCAGGTCCAGATGTGGCCACTACGAGTATGTGGTTATGCCTTTTGGTGTGACCAACGCTCCGGCGGTGTTTATGGACTACATGAACAGAATCTTCTGGCCATTCTTGGATAAGTTCGTCGTAGTCTTCATAGATGATATCCTCATATATTCCAAGACTCAAGAGGAGCATGCAGAACACCTGAGGTTGGTGTTTGGTGTTCTAAAGGAGAAGTAGTTGTATGCTAAGTTGTCCAAGTGTGAATTTTGGATGGATGAGGTACAATTTCTGGGCCATGTGATATCCGCTCAGGGGATTGTAATGGACCTAGTCAAGGTCGAAGCTGTGGTACAGCGGAAGAGTCCCAAGTCAGCCACAGAGATCAGGAGCTTTGTGGGTTTAGTGGGCTACTATAGGAGATTTATAAAGGGATTCTCCAAGATAGTGGCGCCTCTGACACTGCTTACTTGGAAGGACCAACCTTTCACTTGGACGGACAAGTGTGAGGAGAGCTTTCAGGAGCTAAAGAGAAGGTTGATCAGTGCTCCTATATTGGTGATTCCTGATGTTGGAAAACCCTTTGATGTTTATTGTGATGCCTCTCACCTTGGGCTCGGCTGTGTGCTAATGCAAGAGAAGAAGGCAATGACGTATGCTTCAAGGCAACTTAAGATTCATGAGAGAAACTACCCCACTCATGACTTGGAATTGGCAGCCATAGTGTTTGCTTTGAAGATTTGGAGGCATTACTTCTATGGTGCTTAGTTTCGTGTGTTCAGCGATCATAAGAGTCTCAAGTATCTGTTTGATCAGAAGGAGCTGAACATGAGACAAAGGAGATGGATGGAGTTCCTGAAGGACTATGATTTTGAACTGCTATATCATCCAGGGAAGGCAAATGTGGTAGCAAATGCCTTGAATAGGAAAACTGTACATACGACACATCTCACGATAAAGGAGGTGGAACTGCTAGAAAAGTTCAGAGACATGAAGCTGCAGGTGGAATTGGAGTCGAGTCCATTAGGTGTAATATCTAGTGACTTCTTGGACTCAATCAAAGAGAGGTAGTTATGGGATGCCAGTTTGAACAGGGTCAGAGAACAACTTGGGTCGGATGGGGCTAGAGACTTTGCTTTTGGTGATGATGACATACTGAGGTTCCAGGGCAGAGTATGTATACTTGATGATGCCGAGGTAAAACGGTTGATCCTTGAGGAGGGGCATAAGAGTCGTCTTAGTCTACATCTTGGCATGACTAAGATGTACCAGGATCTCAAGGAAAACTTCTGGTGGCAAGGAATGAAGAAAGATGTGGCACAATTTGTATTCGCCTGTCTGATGTGTCAGAAGGCGAAAGTGAAGCACCAGAGACCGGGTGGGATCTTACGACCCTTGGAGATTCTAGTGTGGAAATGGGACAGCATCTCAATGGACTTTGTGACCCATTTGCCATGAACTTATAGAGGGCATGACACCATCTGGGTGATAGTGGATCGATTGACCAAGAGTGCTCACTTCTTGGCGATGAACTTGAGGATGTCAATGGCCAAGTTGGCCCAGTTGTACATTAAGGAGATAGTAAGGCTTCATGGGGTGCCTTCGAGCATAATTTCCGACAGAGACCCGCGAATCACGTCTCGATTTTGGCAGATGCTACAGAGTGCTATGGGTAGCAAGCTCACCATGAGTTCAGCTTATCACCCTCAGACCGATTGCCAGTCTGAGAGGACAATTCAGTCATTAGAGGATTTGTTGAGAACATGCATATTAGACCATTTGGGTGCTTGGGATGAGGTATTGCCCTTGATCGAATTTACCTACAACAACAACTTTCATGCGAGCAATTGCATGGCACCGTACGAGGCTCTTTATGGCAGGAGGTGTAGGACTCCCCTCTGTTGGTATCAGGATGGGGAGGTAGCGCTTGTTGGACCAGAGTTATTAGAACAAACTACCGAGAAAGTCAAAATGGTGAGGAACATAATGCAGGCTTCTCAGAGTAGGCAGAAGGCTTATGCTAACCGTAGGAGGAGACCTTTAGTGTTTGCGGCTGGGGATCATGTGTTCTTGAGGGTGACCCAAACCACGGGCGTGGAAAGGGCTCTCCGCTCAATGAAGCTTTCGCCCAAGTTTCTTGGTCCCTACTAGATCACGAGGAAGATTGGGCCGGTGGCTTATGAGATAACTTTACCTCCCTAGTTGACAAATCTCCATCCGGTATTTCACGTATCACAATTGAGGAAATACGTTTTGACTCGTCTCATGTGTTGGAAGCAAAGGATGTGCAGATCAGAGAAGATCTCACTATGGAGGTACCACCTGTGGCGTTAGAAGACAACAAAGTAGAGGAACGCCGAGGAAAATCAATCAGTCTAGTCAAAGTCATCTGGGATCGGAGGACAGGTGACTCTACTTGGGAGTTGGAGGAGGATATGAGGAAATCACACCCACATCTGTTTACCTGGTAAGTTGCCATTTTCGAGGTCGAAAATTTTTGTTCTTGGAGGGAATGTAAGGCCCAATTGTTTCTGCCCTTTTATTTTATAGGTTGTCCAATCTTATGGGCCTAAGGGGGTTGGCCCAATTCGATTTCTGACCTAAAGTACCCAAACCTTAACTTGTGTTCACTTTTCGTAAAAATAGATCCCTCACATTCCTTGAGCTGCTGCTACCGCCTCTATTAGGGTTCCACAGTGTGACCAGTCTCACGTTCAGCTTGACCGTTTTGGCTCACGTAAGTATTCCCAACCCACACTTTTCCATCTCTGGTCATGTTCCTGTGAGTAGTGTTAGAGCTTCGGTATTAAACACCCCCTGTTCACTTTTCCAGCTCCGTAATCTTCTCTTAGGGTTATGGTGTTTCGTTGTTCGGTGTCGAGGTCTTAAGACTAGCTCATTCTAGGTAAGGGAAGCTAGGGATTTTCATTCAAGTCTGTTTCTTACATGTTTTGCCATTGTTTTATGCTTTGTACGGGTATGGTGCCTTTGCAAAATATTAAATGCATGTATGCTACTGTTTGGGGTGTGGTTGGATACTGTGCAGGGTGATTAGTGACGAGACCTGACGATCTCGCCCAGGCAACCAGGCCTCGCCCAAGCGAGACTTGCAGAGACAGACCCATACTCGAGCTCGAGCTCTCGCTCAAGCGGAGAGCTTTCGTTTGAGCGAGACACCATCTCGCTCAAGTGAGAGAGGCTCGGCTAAGCGAGGACGCGTGGGGGTTTGAGGTTTGTTGCTGTAGGCGTAGCTCAAGCGAGGAAGCCTTTCTTTTGGGCGAGGGACATGCTCGCCAAGCGAGTAGCGACTCGCTTAAACGAGAATCCGCGAGCCTCACATGGTTTCCTTAATGACAGTCTCGCCTAAGCGAGACCCTGTGGCTTGAGCGAGACTGACACATGATTTCTTTATACAACTGTACCTTTTATGTTGTTGGGGCCTTAATGGTATGTTTGGCTTATTATGCTTTACCTTGGGTATGAATTGTATGAATTGAGTGACCTTGTATGAGTGAGAGGGAATTATGATTCACGAGTTTTAATATGAGGTGATTCATGGAATTTGAAACGATGGATTTGGTATGGCTTTGACATGAGATATGAGGGAATGTGGATCAATGAATGTGGCATGGTGCTGGTATGAAATACACTCCTACATTTGTAATTTGTGAAGGATGAGTGGGATGGATTCAATATGAAATACAAGTGAGAATGAAATTGTGAAGGTTGTCATGATATATATATATATATATATATATATATATATATATACATATACATATATATATATATATATATATATATATATATATATATATATATATATATATATATATATATATGTGTGTATGTATATACCTGTGCATGTTAAAAAGTATTGGTTTGGTGATGATTGGTCCGTGTCAGTGTGTAATTCCTTGGAGCCTCTAGATGAGACTTTTAGGGTCGCGCTTCAGTGGTCGGGACGTATTTCCATGGCCCCTGTTAGTGGGTGTTTATGGTAGTGCCCCATCTATATGGTTTGGTAAGGATTCAAGGTAAGGTTGCATCCTGACACTCTAAGGAGTCAATTAGTCTCACTTAGAGCGGACTAACTCTTGTGGTGAGAGTAGTAGGAGGCCTGAAACTCATTAAGGGCTAACCTTGTGTGTGAGGGAATTGATTCATTGTAACACTTGTAACACATAGCTCGGGGGTGAGCAGCTCGGGAGTGAACAGAGGTATCCACCACAAGTGCAAGCATCCGCTGAATCCGACCAGATTGTATGTATCCAGATGAGTCGAGTCGAGTCTTAGTGTATTGGTTTAAGAGTCATAGCATGTTTGAGTGTTTTGTGTATTGATGACTGTGAAAGCGTATTAGATTGCTTGATGAAATTATTTTATGCTCTAGCTTACCCTACTTTTATTGTTGTGTGTTCTGTTGTGATACTCTCTTTTGCGATGATCATCAACTTGTTGATGTGAGCAGATGCGAGGAACACTCATGGTCAACAGGGAGGTGATGGTTCCATTGCTTAGTCTTTGGATTGGCTTTTGTCTTTGGGCTTTTCATTTAGGACTAAGGCTCATAAATTGTTTTCTCTTTAGATTGGTTTAAGTCTTTATCACTCTCTTGCTTTACTTGGTACTTGGCATCATGGTGTGCCGCTTTTATTCGTCCTTTAAGTTTGGGATATTTGTATGAGTGACGTCATACTCTTTTATTCTCGCTTCTTATATTATTCAGCGTGACATGTCCTTTATTTAGCTTTATTAAATAAATTGGGTGTTACATGTAGTTAGTTTAAAATTAGAGAAAATACTTCTTCATTGTTTTTAAAATTAGAAGAAAATTCTTCATTATTTTTTAAATGAAAAGGAAAATTCTTAATTATTTTTAAAATTAGAAGGAAAGTTCTTTATTATTTTTAAAATTAGAGGAAAATTCTATATTATTTTTTAAATGATAAGGAAAATTCTTAATTATTTTTAAAATTAGAAGGAAAGTTTTCATTACTTTTAAACTTAGTAGGAAAATTCTTCATTATTTAAAAATCAACTCTAAACCTATCTTTTACAAGTAGCAAACATCAAACATAAATCTAATAATTTTTTTCCAATAATATAATTATGGATGGTTTAAAAATAATGAAAGATATATTTAGTGCAAATTTAAATTTTAATAAAAATAAAAACTTCAGTATAACATTTATATAAAGATTAAATTTGGTCAATTTGGAGAGGGACAAAATTGAGACTGATTTGAACAAAAATAACGAAAATTAGGACTTAATTGAACAAAATTAACGAAATTAGGACCGAATTGAATATAAGTCACGGGATAGTCGTGACACGTGACAATGACACTAACTTGACACGTGGCACTGACACTGGCTTGACACGTGGTACTAACACTACCACATGTCACAATGTTAACTTGACATATGAACAACTTTTTTAAAATTATAAAAAACATCAAAAAGAAACTTTAAAAATATTAAAAAACCCAAGAAGTGATACATGATAATTATTGTTCACCATCCCTAAGTGATTTAAATAACATCTGTAGAAAGGATCAAATTGACCACAATTTACAAAAAATTATGATCATTTTAAAAGATGAGGATCAAACGGAATAAAGTTTACGAAAATTGGGATTTTAAGCCTGAAGAGGATTAGAAGCTTTCATTTATTTAAAAAGTATTACAACATAATAATTAAAATTTTATTACAGTAATAAAATAAGTCTTAAGGAGAAAAAATACGACAAACAATTATCTACTTTTTGTTAAAAAATTCGACTAAATACTCTTTGACCTAAAAAAATGGAGAATTTATTACAATTTTAAAAGTGAGCATTTAATAATCATTATGTCATTACTATTATTATATAAACATGACTTCACTGGAGTATATATATATATATATATATATA
>Ga0214542_1011110_pt1 | contig 12559 bp, 8 predicted proteins | sample CNSS1metaG_FD_160096 | JGI IMG/M metagenome (GOLD analysis project Ga0214542, IMG submission 160096) | Root nodule microbial communities from cowpea collected in UCLA plant growth center, Los Angeles, California, USA - CNSS1 | ecosystem: Host-associated > Plants > Roots > Nodule | place: USA...
GTATCTGTGTTATATATATATATATATATATATATATATATATATATATATTCACATTAACATGCATAGTATCCGAGGAGATGTTTCCTTAGTTTATAAAAAGATGATCAGTGGTAGGAATTTTTTTTTTTTTTTATGATGTAACGTGTCTGCATTATCTGGAATATCCTTGAACCATCCTTAAATTAAGCAGTTTTGATGATATTTGCATGTGTTTATTTTAAATATTCACACTAAAAAATTATTGTAAACTAGGACATGATTGTAACTGATGCTACGCGTAATCATGACAGTAAAGAGCCCATTTGTATATATACACAGTCAACAATTCTTGTAAATTATGATAGTTTGACTTTTATAATTAATGTAAGACTTAACCATCGTAGTTATTTAAAAGAGTTATTTGGATTCACACTCAACAATTCTTGTAAACTATGATGATTGATGTTAGACTTGATCCTGATAGTTTGTTAGAAGAGGGACAGAACTCAATCATGATAGTTTTTTAAAGGTTTAGATAAGTTTTTTTTTTCTTTTAACTTTAAATAAAAATAAAAATTAGAATGATAATAGAATTTTAGTCAATTTAGTTTCTCAAATTTTATAAATATGTGAATTTAGTCTTTTCAATCAATTTTTGTTAAATTTATTTGATATTTCGAACATGTGTTATAATAATATATTTGAGTTGCTTACATTATTTGAGACATCTATATTTTAATGTTAGCTGACAAACGTGTTTGAAATATAAAAAATCTCAATAAACATTAAATAAAAAAACTCAGTAAACATTAAAATACAAAAAACTCAATTTAGTTATTTATAATTTTCTTATCTGAGTTTGGTTATAAAGATTAAATCAACGTATTTATAAAGATATAAAATTAAATTGGTCCAAAATTAAAAAAGAAACTAATTCCAACTTTTATGTTAATAAAAAAAACATATTTAAATATTTCTTAAAACAACCTATTTCTTCATGAGGAAAACATGAACAATTTTTTATATTTATATATTTTTATAAAGTTGTATGATAATTTATTATATTAAAAATATTAAATTAGCTTTCAAATGGTCAAAATGCGACAAGATTAAAATCAAAGTGAACTCTATCATGACATAAAAGAATATTATTCTAAAAGTTAAAAATCATAAAATTATTTTCAAATTTAATTTTATATTATTTAAAAGTGTAGACAAGTCCAATTGAATATAAGTAGTAAATTATCCATATTTGACTCGTAAAAAACTTTGTCCCCTTACTCACCCCATTATCTATCATGTACTTATAAAAAATACCCACACATTTTTTATACATGTAAATACCCATGGATACGTATTCCTAAATATTTTTATATTTTTATATTTTCTAATTATTTTAAATAAAATTACGTAATATAAAATCTTTAAAATATAAAATTATTAAATTGTCTTCGTTGAGTTTATTTAATTTAGTCTTAATATTGTTCTTTAAACTAATATTAAAATTTTTCAATTTTATTCAATTTAATCTTTTTCTTAACATCATTTAAATAATTAACGGACAATATTTTATCATAATAATAATTATGCTCTTAAAATTAGTCTTCATTTCTTTAAATTTTTGTTCTAATTTTAAATTATCTTTAACCTTAAACCAAAAATATTTAATAAAAATATTAAAATAACATTTATATAAAAATTAAATTTGATTTTAATTTAAAAAAAAAAATTAATTCATTTAAAAAAATGTTGGGATTACATTAAACAAAATAAAGAACATTAAAACAAATATAAAATACTAACAAGTAATTATACATGACTCTACTACTTCACATGGCACACAACATTGGATTGATATCTGGAACATATTTTCTAAATTAAGAAAAATTTTAAAAAGTAATATTTGGAAATGACTATAAAAAGTCAACGTTTTGTACAACATCCATGGTTTTAGATCTACTGCGATGCAAATTCAACAACACTATTGAATGATAATTAACGTCTGTTTTTGTTTATTAAAATAAGTTTTTGGCCTTTTTTAGACTGGAAAAGCGAATTAAATATAGGAAATATATAGGTTATTTCAACCTTATAGAAAGAAAAAAGATTAAAAAATTAAATGGGATAGACTCAATCTGAATCAGTCAGCCTTTCTTTTAGCCTTGCAAAAACCCTTACATCTGTTCTACTAATTAAGTTATAATGTCAGAAAACATGACTAACAACAAAAAAGTGTTAACCTATCAAATTATCATATAAATTACAACGAAAATGATTATTTAACAAAGTTTTTTTTATAAACTTTGACAAACTACTTTTCTTTTAAGGAAAAAAAAAACTATTTTATTATTTTATTTTAATTAAAAAATAAAAAAATAATCTATTTTAATTCTATTTATAGAAACTTTGTTAAATTTATAAAAAAAATATTTTGTCAAAAGATAATTTTTCAAATTACAAAGATATATTTATCTAAAGTTCAATTGACCAAAAACTCGTTGGTGTTAGCTAGTAGATGTCAACGTGGCTAAATCCTTCGTACTAACACCAACATAACACAACATGTGTTTTTTTTATTTTTATTTCCCTTCTCAGCTAAACTCTAAAATCCACAGTCCTATGCCTCTTATATTTTACTTGAAAAGAACCTCTAAGAGAAATGCTTTATTTTTCTGAAAGTAATATTTTTTATCTACTTGTTATTTAAAAATTGGGAGAAACTCCTGATATTATGGAATGTATATATAAAATTAGTTGACATGTATTATATGAAGCATTAGATGAAGTTGAAATGACACTAAACATTAATAATCATTCTTAAAGTACACCATATCTAATTTTAAATCTAAATTCATCAAAAAGTTAATTTCTGACCAAACCTTACTTAAAAAAATACCATGAACACTGCACTTCCTTTCCCACAGTTTTTTTATTCTCTTTTTGTTTTCTTAAATCTTTTTTACCTCGTGACTTTGTTTCTTATTCCAACAACCACAATGTCTCTTTCATTTAATATAATATTACTTTGCCATTCAGAGGCTGAAGCTAATATTTACTCTGAGATCTATAAATAGAGAGGTTTTATTGAGCTCAACTTCTGTGCCTTCTTTTCAATCAAAACTGTCTTGTTGTAAAAATTCCTACAGCACATGGCTCCAACTCTCAACTTTCATAGGGAACAAAACCAGGTTTTCTTCTTCTTCTTCTTCTTGTTCTTCTGATAAGATTTTCTGATAATATAGTACTGCTATAAAAACTCTTTGGACATCAATATACTGCGAAGAAAGGTTGTGCAGAAATTAAACTTACATTTTTGTTTTCTAACTAAATCTTAAACTAGAGATAAATATATCATGTAAATGAATTGATTATATGAAGTTCTTTATGATAAATTATTGCATGACTTCTACACAGGTTCTTTTCACTGGAAATTCTTGTGCGAAGGTGGTGATACTAAACAGACCTGAGAAACTAAACAGCCTTAGCCATGAAATGGTAAGTTCATAAAGCCAATTCTTAAATGCCTTTAACATCATTTGCTTCCATTTAACAGTAGGAAGGTTAATTAATTAATTGAGCTGTCATTGTTTGGAGCTCAATATATTTAATTTTTAGAGGATACTCCATTTCATACGCTGGATATGCAAGGATGAGTCACCAACGAAATAATGTTAAATTTAAACTAAGAGAAAATAGGTTCTTTTGTGGAAGAATAACAATGGATTTTTCTGTTGTTCTGCAGATTTGTCAAATAAGAAGTAATTTAGAGTTGTATGAGAATGACCCTTTAGTCCAACTTGTGATATTGAAGGTAATAAGATAAGCAAATCACCCTGCAGGTGAATTTTTCTACTATTTGTTGGATACAGAATCAGAAGAAAAAAGAGCAAGATGTGCAGTTTCTTTGATTAATTGAGCTAATTAATTACAACTTTTTCTTTTTCTGAAATTAACTACCTATTTAGTTAAATATCTACATTATTAGTTTATGCATGATAAGTTTCCATTATCAATGATATAGTAAGCATCCTTTGTTTTGTGGTGTTAACTAGGGTAATGGAAAAGCTTTTTGTGCTGGTGGTGATGTGGTATCAGTGATCACGTCTTCACTTGCAGGTACAACTTATCCAAAACTTGCAAAATTTATAAGAACATGTTGAATTAGTGGTTTTGAAACTATATAAGTTGTTGTATTTTAACATTTACCTACATATGAATCTAGGACACTGGACCTATCCAGCTAGCTTTTACAAGAAACAGCTTACTCTGGACCATTTGATTGCAACCTATAAAAAGCCAACAGTGAGTTTGTTAAGTTTCACAAAATTACCTTTTTGTTTGTTTTGTGGTGAAATAGAAGAAAAGTTTAAGAAAAGTTGAATAAATGTGGAATCAGGTGTCTCTGATCAATGGAATAGTGATGGGAGGAGGAGCAGGTCTCTCTATGCCCACAACATTTAGGGTTGTCACTGAAAAAGCAGTAAGCTTCTCTTATCATCACTTCAAAGAATTAGAATGATTCGAAAAGGTTAAAGTTTTCACTTATTTTTATGATCGATTATTCGTAGGTATTTGCAATGCCAGAGGCATCTATAGGATATTTTCCAGATGTAGGAGCCAGTTACTTCCTTTCTAGACTTCCTGGCTTTTTTGGTAGCCTTCTTAAATCTGTAACAATACTCATGTTTCTGTTTTTTGCTTTTTTGTTTTGATATTATTTTGTAATATATGCAGGGGAATATCTAGGGTTGAGTGGAGCACGTTTGAATGGAGCAGAAATAGCAGCATGTGGTTTAGCCACACACTTTGTGCCTTCAACAGTATAATATACTTTCATAATAAGTTTCACTGTAATTGGTTTCGATAATGTAATCTTTAAGAACTATAAATCCATACCAATGAATTGTTTTTTTGTGCAACAGAAGCTAAAGTCATTGGAAAATGCCTTACAAGTTCTTAGTTCTCCAAATGTTTCAACCATTTCTGCTCTGATAAAAACCTTCGCAGAGAAACCAAATGTGAAAGAAGACAGCCCTTTTAGAAGGTAAATCAGGAAAACTTATATAGGTTCTGCTCTTTAGATTTTGTGTTTTTTGAGAATTCAAACACATAACAAATTATTGGTTTTCCACTGTAACCAAAATAAGGTTGGAAGTTATAAACAAATGTTTCTCAAAAGAGACTGTGGAGGAAATAATTGAATCATTGGTAAGTATCTCTCTCTCTGCATCAGTTCATCATTTATCTTTTACAATATTGAATGCTTCGTATATAATATCTGTTTGAATCATATGATAATGTTTTATAGGAAGAACATGAATTACAAAATGGAGCTGAAAAATGGATTACGAATGCATTAAGCTTCATGCGTTCATCTTGTCCTACTAGCCTCAAGATATTTCTGAAATCAGTAAGTAACAGGGATAAAACTCAACTATTATTAATTGTTCATCATAATTTGTCTTTTTCTAAGGAAACGATGTGGTAAAATTTCTGTTACATTATTACTTTTTTTTACAAATTTTGCAATATTAATGAGAATGATTTTGATGACTGATAGATTAAGAGAGGGCGGGTAGAAAAGATTGACCAATGTCTTTATCGAGACTATATCATAGCCTGCCATTTCTTGAGAGGAACTCTCGGCAATGATTTCTATGAGGTAAATATTTCTGTATAAAACATGATCGATGACTTGAATTCTTAAGAAAAAATAAATATGATTCTGAGCAGAAATTTTATTAAAAGAGTGTGATAAGTTATTTTAGTAATTTAAAACCTATTTTGACTTTCTACACAAGCTTATCATAAATAATCTCGAATAATTAAATATATCATTCTAAATTTATCATCTGATTGTAGTATAATTTATAGTTAGTAGTAATCTTCTTAAATTTTCACCTTATGATTTTAAAAGTGATTAATGAAACTAGGGATGACAATGCGGGTCCGTTTAGTAAAGATTTTGGGGAGTTGGATAATAAATTGATAATTGAATATTTTCATCATATTCATATTCATACTATGACATACACAATGTATTCTTAAAATTTTAGCATATTTAAAAAAACATAATACTTGTCTTTTCCAGTTATACAATAATTTGGAATGTTAATGCAAGAGTCCATAAAAAAAGTAATTAATACATGCAAGTGCAAGTTTTTTTTTAATTTTTATGCGGGCTGACCCACGCAGGCTGCGAGCTTATGTGGGCCGGGCCACTGCGGACTCACTACCTTGGCCTGCCCCGCATTTTTTTCGCGGGCCTATAGGCCAGACTCATATTGCCATCCCTAAATGAAACCATTTGATGAAAAAAATGAATATAATATTTTTGTCTAGAGATAGATTTATATATTCGTGATAAAAAGATGTTTCTAAATTATTCAAGTTTATTAGTTTAGAAAAATTTAAACTTAACTAAACTGATTCATGATTTAATCATATCTTTAGTTGGTACGACATTTTTGACACATGTCTCATGCGGGAGGTTCAATAATAGGTTGAACGATAAATTTATTTAATCATATCTTTAGTTGGGTACCACATTTTTGACACATGTCTCATGCGGGAGATTCGATAATAGGTTGAACAATAAATTTAAGTTTTGACTATGATAGATTTTAAATGATTCAAGATGAGAGGATTTTCTATGTGAACGCACAATATCTTCGGTATAAAAAGATGTTAAAGATCTTGGTTTAGTTAAAGATAAAATTTATTTACAATATATAAGTATATAAGTGAGAATAAATTTTACTTTATTCAACTTATCTAATGATGTTAAATCAAACTTAAATTTTACTATGTAATAAAAGTTTTAATCACTTTTTAAGTGTCATCCCTCAAATAAATTTGTTCATATATTTCATCAATAATAAAGTTATAACTATTTTGACTATACATTAGTTTTTTTTCTCTAAATTAGGATATAGAGATTTAGTATTTTTATGTTGTAACAATTCTTGTCTTGGATATACTGAAAAGGGTTCGAGAGCAAAGCTATTTGATAAAGACAACAAGCCTAAGGTACGACATAATATGTAATGTTCCATTTCCATGGATATAGTTTGAATATCTGTTTTAAAGCTATATTTTTTTGGCACTTTTGTTTTGTATTGTTTATAGTGGGAGCCTTCGAAACTAGAGCTTGTTGATGAAGAAATGGTGAATGAATACTTTAGGAATATCAATGATGAGGAGTGGGAATATCTTCGATTTCCTGATAGATCCAATTACCAAATTGTGTGCAAGTTATAGATTGAAGCTACAAGGTTTAATTCAACTCATTCTTGGTGGTTAGCCATATTAACTATTCAACAAGTAATCTATGAATAAAGTGGAGTGTGTCTACATTTACATTTGAATTAAGGTACATAGGAGGAATTGAATTGTAATGTAAATTGAAGTTTTGATGGGACGTGATTCTGTCAGGCTTTTCTATTTTGTGTTTTCTCCTTTGTCTTATATACAGTATCATTTTGAGGAGTAAAAAAATAAAAAATAAAAGAACTGTTCTTTTATCTTTTTTTAAATTTTTTAAGAAAGGAAGTGTTCCTCTTTGTCAATTTTCTTAAAAAATTCGAAAGATTATGATTGTAGAAATTTTATCTTACACCGGTTAATAAAAGGCTTTTTATACTAAGGTATAGGCAGTATAAATTTTTTTCACTTTTTATATAGGTTGTTTTACCCAAAAAGTTGTTTTAAAAAATATTATGTGTTTCTCGTCCCAAACATAATAATTCATTGATCGATCGAATGAAAAAAAAAAATATCACTTTTTATATGGTTGTTTTACTTAAAAAGTTGTTTTAAAAAATATTATGCGTTTGTCGTCCCAAACATAATAATTTATTAGATCGATCGAATGTAATATCTTATGAAAATATCGAAATCTTATGAAAATCAATATTTTAAAAGACAATATAGATAAGAAGACTGAAAACAATTTTGTATAAATTATTGTTTTTGTTATGTTTTTTTTTATGCAAATAGATAATATTTATAGGTAAAAGGAATTTAAAAACATAATTTAATTTAAGGTTAATGACATAATATCTTTAAGTTGGGAATTGTATACAACATCTATTAGCTCCAAGTTTCGAATTACACTAAAAATTCTTAATAAGCTTTAAAAAAAAGACGATTTTTTCTTACAATCAAAATATCAAAAAAGAAGTTAGCAATCTTATGTTTTAAAAATTGAGCACAATCAAATCATGAAGGGATCATTTTAAGTCATAAAATTCATAATTTTCAAGTAAAATAATTCCTTTTAAATTTATGTGATAAACAAAGTTTTCAAATTTATGAATCTGATTAAAATTAGATTTATTATCAATCATTTGAAATTAAATTATTTTTGAGATAAACTCTATATTTTTCTTTTGCAATGCATATTTTTAGTGTAAAGCTTCCTATAACTCAAAAGGAGTTTTAGAATGACATATTATTTTATAAATGTTATCATACACAACACTTCAAATATGTTCATGATATAAAACATCTTTCGTTTTCGCAGTAGAAGATTTTAATGCATCAATTCATACAATAGAAAAAATAGTAGTTTTTGAACATGAATCATGATTTCATTTGTTGTTACATGTAGACAAGATTTTTAAACATAAATGTTTCTAGACTTACTTAAAAATGACTTAATTATATCATGACAAACATATTACATAATATTACCATTTATTTTTTCAATAACATGAATAATGGTCAATATAAAATAGAACAACAATTTTTCTTTCTATGAATGTTAGAAAAAAAATTAAATAATAATAATTATCATAATAATAAAAAAATAGTAATCATAAAGATAGTGGTATGGATAAATGAAAATTGATACGGCAGAACAATTCTTACAACAAAGAATAATTATATGATAAAATTATAAAGAGTTTGGGGTTGATGCACTTATAACACTGGAAACACCTCTAATATATTGAATAACAGAAATAACAAAGAATTACGATATATTATATCTAATGTTTCTTAAATAATGAGGTTTGTTCCTATACATTTTAAACATTAAAATAAGAATAATAATGGATGTTTCCAACTTTTAGAATGAATCTTTACTCTCTTTTTAGATAAGTTCCCTCCCTCGTCCAAAATGGAAGGTTTTCCAAAATGTGTTAATTTATAACTTCATAGACCTTTTAATTTAAAGACTATCAAATCTAAACTTAGAATTTGTACTTAAATTTTGTAATTGAAATAACCAATCTATTGATAATTGGTTATATTAATAAATTCTTAAATTTTTAAGATTTCCACTACAAAATATATACCTACTTATATTTTCCAATTTATTAAAAAAAATATTAATCATCTAGTAAAAGATAATATCTTTTTTAAAATTATCTAATAAAATCTTAATTATGAATGATAAAATACTTATTTCTTAAAAAATTATTTAATAAATTTATAATTATTAAAAATAAAAATAATAAAAATATCAATAAAAAATAAAAAAAATATTATAATAATGTAATAATTTAAATTATCAAATTTTAAATCTAAAAATTCATCAAAAATTTAATTTCTGACCAAAAATTTAATTAAAACAAAAACATAAACAGTCGTACTCTGTTCTCATTTCGTTTTCTTAAATTATTTAGGGGAATGATATGCTGACAATTTTTTTTTTTAACAAACTTGACGGTCCTTTGTCCTTTTCGTAACAAAAGTGAATTTCTTTTAAAAAAATAAAAAATAAAAAGTAAAACAACACTATTGTAGTGTAAAATACAAATTGTCATAGTTTGTCAATATTTTGTTTGTCAAAGTATAATTTTTGATTTTTTTACCTCGTCACTTTTGTTTCTTATTCCAATAACCACAATGTCTCTTTCACTTAATATAATATTACTTTGCCCTTTGGAGGCTGAAGCTAATATTTATTATGAGATCTATAAATAGAGAGGTTTTATTGAACTCAACTTGTGTGTCTTCTTTTCAATGATCTATAAATAGAGGTTTTATTAAGCTCAACTTGTGTGCCTTCTTTTCAAAACTGTCTTATTGTAAAAATATTAATCAATATTACAATTTTTAGTATCTTTTATAAGAACTTTCTGAAATTTTACGTTGTGTTCATAAGTTTACAATCAAATTTCTGGTACATTTAAATTTATTTTTACAAATTTTGCAATATTAATGAGATTGATTTTGATGACTGTTAGATTAAGAGAGGGCGGGTACAAAAGATTGATCAATGTCTTTATCGAGACTATATCATTGCCTCGCACTTCTTCAGAGGAATTCTTGGCAATAATTTCTGAGGTAAATATAAAACATGATTTGAATTACTAAGAAAAATAAATATGATTGGGAGGAGAAATTTAGTAAGAGTGTGTTTAATAATTTATTTTAGAAATTTAAAACCTATTCTGACTTGATACACAAACTTGTCATAAATAATCTCGAATAATTAAATATGTATTCCATTCTAAATTTGTCAACTGATTCCAATAAACATTTAAATTTAATAGTAATTTTTCTTTTTAACTTTTCTGCTCATGATTTTAAAAGTGATTAATGAAACTATTTGATAAAAAAAATGAATACGATGTTTCACATGCGTGGTAAAAATATGTTTCTAAATTATTAAAGTTTATTAATTTACTGAAATTTAAATCTACCTTAACTTTACAGACATTAGTTTTATTTATGTTGTAACAATTCTTCTCTTGAATTTACTGAAAAGGTTCGAGAGCAAAGCTACAAGTTTTAATTGAACTCTTCTTGGTGGTTGCCATAATAACTTTATACAAGTAGTTTATGAATAATGTAAAAGGAATTGACGTTTAATTTAGTATTAAGTAAATTAAAGTTTTTGATGGGACATTATTCTGTCTAGGCTTTTCTATTTTGTATTTTTTCCTTTGTCTTATAGCATCATTTGTATTTTGTATTATAGACGAAATTTGACCGTTTAATACATGGAAAACACAGTTGCATAACCATAGAAAAAAGAGAGGGAAAATTACAGAGACGATTGTGAAAACAAACCAAAGCTTGGATTAATAGTTGTAAAGCCACCATCCACTGCAAGATTATGTCCACTGATATACTTAGACTCATCACTTCCCAAATACAGTGCAGCTTCTGCTACGTCTTCTTCTGTCAAAGCAACCCCTTTCAGATTTGAATAAACTTTTGAGAACCCTTCATCATCTAGTTTGAAGAACCCTTCTGCAAGAGCATTATGAATGCAGTAACATGACACAGAATTCACCCTGATGCCAAATTTTCCAAGTTCAGCAGCAGCATTCTTCGCGAGTCCTACAATAGCATGTTTAGAACTTGTGTATGCGTGAGTTGCAACACCTCCAACGCTCGAACTCACACTTCCAAGTGTTATTATGCTTCCCTTTTTCGCTGGGATCATCACTCTAGCTGCATGCTTTGTTCCCAAGAACGGACCAACCAGATTCACCCTAACAACACGTTCGAAATCAGTCACATCGTTGTCAAGAATGCTGGGTTTACCATCATCTATTATTGCAGCATTGTTCACCATTATGTCTAGCTTTCCATGCTTGGATACAGCTGTGTTAACGGCGTTTTCAACATCGATTTCTTTGGTCACATCACAGTGTACATAGGTTGCATATTCAGTTCCAATCTCACGTTGTAGTGCTTCACCTAGGTTGTCTCGAATGTCTGCAAGCACCACTTTTGCCCCATGTTTGCAGAACAGCTTTGCCATGCACGCACCAATGCCCCCTGCCCCACCGGTAATCAACGCCACCTTTCCTTCTAATCTGCGAAATATTTTACAACCATATGCAAATGAAGTTTTAATCCAAAAACCATCTAGGGTTGGAGAAGATGCAGAATATAAAAACTGACAAATTAGTAATTTTTATTCGTGTTGTCCAGAGTATGAGATGAACCCATGTAACATTTGTGTTCATCATGGGATTGTAAATTAAAGTCCAAATAGCAATACATATATTGTAATGAAAATGAATCAAAATTAGAAGAAAATTCATAGAGTTATATATGTATTTCACCCTAGTTCTTAATTCATCGGCATACCTTCTTGCAAGAAGGGGCAATTGTTGAAAGCATGCCATATTAACGAGATCACTGTGAAACAATTTCTATGCAGATATCTATGAATGAATGCTTTGAAATCGTATAAGCAAAGCTCCTTAAATAATCATGGCGAAAGGGTTAGGTACACTACATTCTATCAACAAATGTATTATTAATCACAATATTTTGAAATTAAGTTAATATGTCGCAATTAATTATTAAGCTGAAAATGTATTGTTTTCTTTTTTTTGCCAACAATGTATATATTTTGGAGAACAGGAAGAATATGTAATGTCAGTACTTGTTAACTTATTATATTTGATTATTATTGTTTATAAAATAAGCTTGCTGGAGGAACAGTGAAATATATATTAAAATGATAGAGAACGTCATTAACTTATATAAAGGTGATTAATAAATATACAATATATACACACTATGCCAAACGAAAATAATATATATATATATATATATATATATATATATATATATATATATATATATATATATATATATATATATA
>Ga0214542_1011116_pt1 | contig 12552 bp, 3 predicted proteins | sample CNSS1metaG_FD_160096 | JGI IMG/M metagenome (GOLD analysis project Ga0214542, IMG submission 160096) | Root nodule microbial communities from cowpea collected in UCLA plant growth center, Los Angeles, California, USA - CNSS1 | ecosystem: Host-associated > Plants > Roots > Nodule | place: USA...
TATATATATATATATATATATATATATATTCTTTCTTATTTGATGAAAGAAGCAAGACGTAAAAGAAAAGACATGTAAATTATAACACTGAATCGATGTTCCAAAAATCGATGCCTGAACTTACGGAAGAAGAAGAAAATGCATTTTCATTAGGCCTGTGTGTTAATTTCAATTACCGGCCAAATTAGTTGTTTATGGATTTTGACCCTTCTCCTTACAATACAACATTGAACTATCATATCATGTTAATTCTTAGATGATGAAAGAATAACACTGAGTACTTATCAAGATTTTTTTAGAGTAAATTATACTAAAACCTGATACGATTTTATAAAATAAGATTTTTAAATTTAATGAAATTTCACAAAATCAACTTCTCAAATTAATATTAATATATGAGTTTTCTTATTTATTAGTTTGTATTTATAAAACTTATGAGTATTCTTATTTATATAATGTTGAACTTTTACCATTTTATTTAATGTAAAATGTATTTTGTTCAACTTTTTTATTTTTATTCAACGTTTATAGATTTAGCGGCATTCAGGTGAGCCGCCCGGTGGTGTGGTACGTAGTGGGTTTAGTACGTCCCGTCAAAACCGAAACAAACGAAAAGGTGCATGCCGCACTCACGAGAGACTGCCAGTGATATACTGGAGGAAGGTGGGGATGACGTCAAGTCCGCATGGCCCTTATGGGCTGGGCCACACACGTGCTACAATGACAATTACAATGGGAAGCATTTAGCAATCAAATAGACAGACATATAAGTTTTTATAGAGTGATTCAAAGAAAAAAATTAAAATGAATGAGTCATAACAAATCTATATAAAAGATTATTGTAAGAAATTTTCTTAGTTTATCTCAGATAAAAATTCTCCAGTGTATATGACTTATTTTGTTGTCCAACTTAGACCAAGACAAGTATATCTCGTTCTAGTAAGACCCAATAATTGTTAAGGTTAAAGGAAGTGTGTTGAGATAGATGGATGAGACAAGTATATCCTATTGTAGTAAAAGTACATAACAAAAATTCAACCCACACTTAAAGGGGATTATAAATCCAAGTATAAGTTAAAGATTTCACATTAAATATAGATGAAAAGATTGAGTAACATACAAGAAAAAAAAAATCTACAAACCCTAAACCTTAAGTTTTTTTTTTTTTTTTGTTAAAGGTGGTGTTATCCAATTGATCACGATTTTTTTTTTTATAACAAGTTTTAAGTAATATTTTGGTTCCTTGAAGGCTAATATTTAATTATTTCTCAATTGTTTTTACTCAATCGAGTTCCAATTTTATTTAAAATCATGCAATGATGATGTTTCGCAAAAATTGGCGCTAACATCGTTGGATGTCACGTGTCATTATGTTAAACTTTTTTTTTGTTTTCTTTTTTCGTTGTTTTTTTTTAATTCTTCTTCCATGCACGAGTCACCATTGCTGGTCACAAGTGTTGCCACTACTCCTTCAACATGCAAGCTTCAACAATTCCTATCGTCGTTTGCTCGTAGCTCAAAGTCGCCGCCATGTTGTGGTTGCCATTGATCCTCCTCTCCCATAATGCTTAGGTAACGCTATTGCCACCATCGAAGTGTCTCTCCTTCCTCTACTACTAGGGATGCGAAAAAAAATTCGTACTTGCAGGTATTTGCAGATAACATCCGCCACGAATAGAAAATGGATACCCACGGGTAACAGGTACGAATATTTTTTTATACCCGCATGTTAACGGGACGGGTACGGGGATCATAGTATTTGTAGCCGTAGATATTTGTACCTGTTGTATTTTAATTTAAATTAAAAAAAATGATTAAAATATTAACACATTGAAATTAAATGAGTTATATTTTATCAATTGGTTTTAAAAAAACTCCATTTCTTTGTAAACTGTCATTCAATATTATTTAAATGGGTTATTTGCACTTTGTTTGAAATTTATAAATGTTATGCATTGTATTTTTATTTGAATTTATTGTTAAATATTTTTTTTTTGTAAATACCTGCGGGTATCCGTGAATATCCGTGGATATTAAAAAAAATATGTAGATACCCGTATAACGGATCCGTATCCTACCCAGTGGCAAAACTTCATGCAATATGTTGGGAGTGCTAAAATTTCGGTTAAATTATTTTTTAGTCCATTTTTTTGTCCAAAAATATCATGTTGGTCCTTTAGTGTTTTTTAGTTTCAATTTGGTCTCGATTTTATAAAAATTAATGCAATTTTATCTTTTTCGTTAAATTTTTTGAAGTGGAACAAAAATTTTTCATCAAAATTAATACTATGCCAATTACACCAACAAAGCAAATCATTTACAACTTCAATTTTGACGAAAAGTTATTGATTTGATTTAATAAATTCAATGAAAAAGAACAAAATTACATAATTTTTTAAAATTTGGACCAAATTAAAATTAAAAAAAAACTAGATGACCAACTTAATATTTTTGAACGAAAATAGGAACTAAAAGAGTAATCCTAAAATTTTTATATAAACTAGTCAAAACATTGTATGTTTTTGTATGATAATAAAAAATAATAAAAGTACAATTATTATTATTATAATTATAAAATTAGATATAAATAATTTTTATAATCTTAGTAAAATTAATTTTCATTTATAATGGTTCAATTTTAAAAAATAAAAAATGATTAAATTAAACAAATAACCATTTAAAAAATAATATTAATAAAATAATTATTTTTATTTAAAAAATGTTTAAAAGATTAAATTGAAAAATAAATGTGAAAAAGAAAACTTTTTCTTATATATAAATATAAATGTGTAAATATTTATTAAAATATTAAATTTAAAAAAAAATATTTAAAATCATATATTAAATTATATAAATATATAAAAAAAAATTGGAAGGCATGACCTTCCTTAGTCCCAACATTGTTCCGTCATTGATCCTATCCGCTCCATTAATATCCCTATCTACCACTCCAATATTCTCTTTCTTTTTTTCTAGTCTCATCTTTATTTATTTTGGACGTCATTGAAATGAAATATCTTTTCTCTCTTGTTCCTATTCAAATAAGAGATTCTGCACGATTTTAAATAAAATTGAAACTCAATTTAATAAAAAAATATTAAGAAACAATTAAATATATATATATATATATATATATATATATATATATATATATATATATATATATATATTCAATATAGAGTAAAATACTAATTAAATTTTAAATCTTAAAACATTAAGCGTGTAAGTCTTCTTTCTTAAAAATTATTTTCTCATTCACGAGAAAATCCTACATAGTGTGAAATGGTTACACATGGTTGCACTCGAGGGTGTTTGACATGTTTCATCTCATCGATCCTCTAAACACAGTTTTCACATTTCTGATTATTCTTATTACCATGTTTAAGTTTTATTTTTTTCCTTTATCAAGTTAACGGTTTTTGAAATTTGCAACCAGATTTGCGAGAATTTGACGTAAGAGACTATGTGGTTTTCTTTTGTCTGGACAGCTATTTGACTAGAACTCGTGTTCATTATGTTATTTGTTGAACGCATAGCAGAAATAGTAACAAATGTACCGTACAGTCCGTAACATTTTGACATGGCAAAAAAGATCAAAACGGTGGATTTGTATAAATTTCAATAAACAAAACTCGAAGCTTGAGATAATGGCATGAATGAAGAAAAGAAAATGATAAATAGGGTAAAAGATAAAATTATTTAAATTAAAAAAAAATAAAAAATAATAATAATATATTTTTTTATTATTGATATAGTGTGGTGTCTGTATATGTTTAATTATTGTATCGAAATAATAACAATGTTTAATTAAACATTTTATTACTCAAATGTCATTATTTTGTGCATTTTACCATCTTGTTTCTTTTTTTTATATTTTATCATTATATTTTTCAATTTGTATATGTTTAATTAATATGTTAAATGTTTAAGAAAATGCCTCTTTATAAAACAAAACGTTTTTTTTTTACAAAAATAATGTCATGGTAAGATGTTTAGAGCATTGCAAAACATGATGGTAAAATATGTAGAAAAAATTTGAGTGATAAAATTGTGAAGCTTAAAATTTAATGATAAGCTATGTTGAAGAAGAAAAGGAAAAGAATAATAAAAAAAATAAGTGATAAAACGTGTAATTAAACCAAATGAAAATTAGTTAGAAAAATTTCAAAGTTTTTTAACTAAATTTGAATTTTTTATTAAGACATAGTGTATTTTTAATGTTTAACAGAAGATAACAATATAAAATGTTTAGAAAAAAAAATCTGAATTCATTCTACCTGCTTTTAACTTAAAACTTAAAAGTTTGTAAGCTCAATTGGTTAATTGCTAAATTTATAAGGAAAAATTTTGCTTGACCTATAGTGTCTGAAACCAAGTAAAGTGAAAACACAAAAAATATCTTTGGGTATTTAGTTTAAAACTTGAAAATTTTTCAAGAGAATGATTTTGATTAAATGTATCTTACCGAGCGAAAAAGTTGAAGATGCGAACTATAATGCGCAATTTAGCCCTATGGTCGGTGACTTGTGTTGTATGGAAATAAGCGTTGTGCAGGTGCTTCCTACACCCCATATTCTTCTATTTGCAGAGGCCTCTCTGTTTTTGTTGTTTTTAAATGTAAGAGTGGAAAAACAGAATATATTTAAAAATTTTAGCACATTCTGAAATGATTGAAAAAATATATTTTAGAAAGTAACTTTCAAAATATATTTTTAAATTTGAAAATGCGTCTCCAATTATGCATTCAAGAAAGAATATTTTCAGATTATTCAATTGTAAAAGTAAACCTACAAAAGTCAAAAGCCAAACTTTTTCAAAAACCAACCTCTTCAAGTGATGTAGTAAGGGTAATGACACTCCAAGAAAGTTCCAATAGTCAGTCAATGGTACGACTTTTACTCTCCGACCATGTTTGTTGTTGTGGATGAGGAATGAGAAGAAGAGAGATGGAAAAGAAGGGTTATTTTTCAGTAAGGGCAAAAATGTCTTTTCATCAGGACTATGGGGTTACAGAAGGAAAATATAGGGTGCTGGAACCATCTGCCTATGCATTGAGTTATACTGGGCTTTATATGTTTGAGCATATTAGTTGTATCATTAAAAAGAAAAATCACTTTAGCTCTATAAATTTCGTATTAAATTTATAACAATATAAAAAGAAGAATTTCTTTAAAATATCAATTTTATCTTTTAAAAATATAATTGTTTATTAAATTTTTAAAAATTAACTGTTATTTTTACAAATTTTTTTAAAAAATTGTCTATTTTTTTCTTTTTCTATGTATCAACCGTTATTCTCTGATCTTTTATGATATATTTTACTTTGTTTTTAATAAATATAATTTTATTTTATACATTAACTTAAAAACACTACATTATTATCACCTATTAATATAATATCATGTATATTTAAAAAATGTGTACGCTAATTTTTTATAGAGACTTTTCATTTTTTTTTTCTGAATACTTCTTACCTTTTAAAAATTAATTTTATGTACCAGACTATACAAGTTATAATTAGTCATTTTTAATTCGATTTTCTTCTTTATTCTCTGAGTTGGTTTATTTATGTATTGTCTAAGATCTTCCTCTCTCAATGAAGTGTACTTTCGAAACTATCTTAGTTTATTTATTTATGTATTGTCTGAGTTGGTTTATTTAATTCGAAGCAATTTTATATGCTTTTGCTTCTTAATTTGTCAATCAATAAATATCAGCATTTATTATGTTGGCTTAGATAAATATGATTTAGTTCATTAAATTATGACTGTTTCATATTTTAATAATTTAGAAACAGAAATCCCTTCTGATGTGAATCTTATATTAGCCTTTATGTTTCAGATCACTAGGGTGGTTTGATTTGAACAATATTTGAGATGAAGCCATTTTATTTATAATTAATGGAAATATATGGTTAGGTGTATGTGTGTTGTTTTTTTTATGATAAAAAATTAGGAAAATTATTATTATTATAATTATAAAATTAGATATAAGTATAGATTTTTTATATATGTAAGTATAGATTAATATTTATAATTTAAATATGTTTTAGATAACTAGTTAGATATGGATGCCATTTTTTCTTCAACGAAATTGTTTAGAAAAACACTTTTATACACTATAAAATTAGAAAAAGAAAAGAAGTTTTAAAATAAGTAATTCTCAAGCATCAGTAAACAAATCAATGCAAGTTGAATAATTTTGTTAACGTAATTTCCATCCTTTAACTTCTAAATTATTAAAAGAATTATATTAATTGGCTTTTATATCATGTAACTACACCAAATATGATACTTGGATGCTATTCCTTCCTCAACACTGTAATTACTATCTGCAGTTCCTATTAACGGGGAAAAGGATGAAAATATCCTCTCTAATTATATGCTATAGTTACTGACTGCACTCCGTATTAATAGAAAAATTTGAAAATATTCTCTTTTCTACAGGCAAAAACACATGTGTGCATTTTCTAATTTTGATAGAAAATTGGTGTTTCTAATTTTGATAGAAAATTGGTGAAGATAAATAAATATATATATATATATATATATAATTAATTTTTGAAATGATTATTAAATATAAAATTAGAATATATATATATATATATAAGGTTTTTAAAATAAGATAATTTTTTATTACTTCATTTTCATTAAAAAATAAAAAATTAGTTCTTCATTTTGGTTATCCATTTTGGCCGTTCTTTCTGTGAGCTACTTCGTTTGCTAAGCTGCAGGGAGAAAAAGAGAAAAGACAAAAAGAAGCTATTTGACCTAAAGTCTCCAGGATTTTATAGAATAGGATATGAATTTTTTTTTTTCTGTTTTGATTTTTCTTTCTCTGGTAATACTATAATGGGATTCCTTTTGACTTCTCTAATGATGTAAATAATGAAGTGATGATACTTAATTTCTCTTTTTTTGGCATTCTGGATTGTTCTTAAACTTATTTTCCGTCATTGTAACGTTTTCTCGTTCAATAAAAATGTTCCTACGTTTTATATGTTAAAATTTAACAAAATGCCTCTTTTTTTTTTTTATAAAAAAACAAAACAATTTTGCTTGCAAAATTGATGTCACGGTAAGATGTTTAGAGCATCACAAAACATGATGGTAAAATATGTAGAAAAAATTTGAATGATAAAATTGTAAACTTAAAATTTAATTATAAAATATGTTGAAGAAGAAAAAGAAAAGAATAATAAAAAAAAAGAAGAATTAAGTGATAAAACGTGTAGTTAAACCCAATAAAAATTAGTTAGAAAAGTTTTAAAGGTTTCTAACCGAATTTGAATTTTCTATTAGATTTTATTATGTTGGTATGTTGTGTCTTTAAAATAAACAGATGAATTATAATTTTAAAATTTTAAAATATATTAAAAAATAAAAAAATGAAAAAATCCAATGAAATATTTGAACTCATTCTACTTGCTTCTAACTTAAAACTTAAAAGTCTATAAACTATTAACATCAGGTGTGCTTACACCTTTGACCAATCTCGTTAGTCAGCATCTCCTTCTTCTTAGTTGTTTCTTAGTTGTTGTGACGATGAATTTATTGTTTCTTAATTGTTGTGACGGCAGGAGAAAAAAATGTTTGAAAAATAGAAAGTTATTAACCACTGTGTCCTTATACCAACCAATCACGTTTGTGTGTTAACATCTAACCATTTTAAATTATTTTAGACTGAATCGTTAAATAATAATCACAATAAATAAAGATTATTTTAAATAGAATATACATTAAATTAATAGCAACAAATAAAATATTATAAAAGTTTAAAAAAATCATAAAATTAAGTATGTAAACCTACAGCAAAAATTCAAACCATCTTAAAATACAACATTTATACATATAAAATAAACGTTTTACAACATTAAATATGAAATAAAGTATCATAATCTATATTTTTGTATCCTATTGGACGAATCCCACGAATGTTTGTCTTATTCATGCATCATATGGGCTTTCAGTAATCACAGCAACCGTACCATCATTATCAGAAGTAGATTGCACTGTTCCTCGATGGAATATCTCGGAAGGCTCAAAATTTGCAAGGTTTGCAAGTTCCTCAACAGCTTCACAAATTTCCTTAACACACAAAACTATATGAATTAGATGTGATGCCACTGTAATGGCCGGTAGTATCTCCACTAAATCACCACCTTCCCACGGGTTTGCTCTCAGAAGAGATTTAAGAGATTCAGTAGCACTTTCGGCATTCGTCACATGGAGATTTGGCATTGCTGACTTAACCATCAGATTAAGCATAAATGATGATTCCCTAAGGGCCTTCCCAGATTCAACCATCATGTTTTTGCATTGCTCTTCAATCCTGCTTCGAATTTCATATGGGGTCTGCATGCCAAAACGCAAAAAACAGTGTTATCAAATGTTAAAAGTCTCGCGTCACCGTCGAGAAAAAAAGATAATTTCATAATATATAAATGAAATACGAAATGAGGTATATTGTAGTGTTGAATTAAACTTAAAATTAGTTTAAACAAATGATCTTAAACTTAAACGATTATAGTCTCAACTAACTAATATGAAAGAGATGTGAAATATTGTACGTACTAGATGAGAGACACTGAGAGCTTGAATTCTGCAAGCACACGACCGAATCTTGTCTCCAATCTTCAAGTATTGCTTCCATGGATGGCGGAACCTGAAGCTGCCATGACAAGGTTCCCATCTTGCCCAAAAAGCCTATGCATACCAAAACAAATTAAATATAGCAGATTAGCGTGATGAGTATATGTATTGTTGGGGTGACCTTAATTTTCTGGATAAAAATGTGTGAAATCATGAATCGTTATTGGTGTTCACCATTGTTTCTTCACTAGTCTTTGAAGAGAGTATACTTAGAAATGGGTCATCATCCTCAGCTTCTGCTGTATCCTCTAAATTGTTGAAGTATTTACCACTAAATCCTGCCAATTGTATTGTCACTTTTTCGTTAGTTTCTAAATTTCAGTAACAAGCACTCTCATAATTAGTGAAAAATTATGAAATGAAGTATGAGGAGTGTCCACATATAAGTCAACAACTCATAATTCTACTAGGCATCGTTCACGATGACCAAAATCGAAATACTAAATTACTAATTAAAAGAAAAAACAGAGAGAAAAGAAAAAAGTAAAAAACAGAGGAGGCTCAGAACAAAAGGGATCAATATCTGCAGGTTCAATATGGCACCAATCATAGGAATGGCACGAGAGCATAAATGATAGCGAAAATTAAAGCAGATTAATTACCTTCTCAAAGGTCTGCGAGCTTTACGACATTGGAAGAAATTTGATTTTGAAGTTCCTGGCCGATCCAAACGGGGTGTATACAAATATTTACCATAAGAGCAATAAAACTCCCAAATATGATCATTAATAACCTCACTCCTGCAACAATTAACAGTTTATTCTCGCTACTCTTATAAAGAGATTCTGAACAGAAGGTCAATATAAATGCAATGAACCCCATTATCATATCTCTCATTCAGTCGCGGGGAAAATTTGAGAAATGACAGCAATCCTCCTGTGAAATTAAACACTTTAGTTTCGTCTCATTCTTCGTATTAGTAGATTAATTAATTAATTAATTAACAGTATAATTACCTACGAAAGATTCAAAGACCCAGGTTACGAGCTTTCCCACATCTACAGAAAAACTTGCTATTTTACTGACTGCAACCGCAAGACCACCAGCAAACGCCGTTGCCAACACCCTGTTCAAAACTTTTCCGAGTGTTGCACCTAAAAAATGTTACAATATAACATTTGTTAACCAAAGTTTACATATATGAAAGGAAAATCTTAATTAAAATATGGCTCTTTACTCACCCACATAAAAGTCCTGGACAAGAACGACAGTGAGAACGGCCCACACTGAGTGGTCATGAAAAACAGTGGAACGAACTTAATGGAGTGAATCAACCTTCTGGGGTCATCTTTTCCAAGTTTTACCACCATCTTTGTGAAGTTAACTAACATGGTTATTGGTTTTTCCTTGAATGTTCGCCATGTACGAGTGCTTCCTCCGGTCTCCACCATCTTTCCTGCAACAACCAATACGCATTGCATGGCACACTTGGCACACTTGGCACACTTTTTTCTTAAGGCTGTGTTTGGATCGGGGGTTGTCGTGAGAGAGAGAGTCGAGAGTGAGTCGTTAAATACAAGAAAAAGAATAAAAATAAACAATTACCAATTTGTCCTTAGAATTAAATGTGATATAAATTTAAATATAAATATTTAAAATTATGTTAAATAAAAATATAATTATTATTTAAAATTACAAAAAAATATTATTATTATAATAATTATTATTATTTATATGTTTTATTATTATTATTATTTTATTATATTACTATATTATATGTATAAAAAAAAATAAAAACGGATCACTATTTTTATTATTTTAAATATTTATTTTATTATTATTATTATTTTATTGTTGTTTATATAAAATAAGTAAGAGGACATTTTAGTAAAATACATATATCCCTTAAGTCTATATGTACGTCAGTGGCAACAACACATGTATATATATGTACGTGATGGCGATGGCGGTAACAAAGCTTGTGATGGCGGTAATTGGGTTAGGATATCTGACATCATCACCAAATAAAATACATAAGTTAATTACTTTGACCAGAGCTATACACAATCTAAGCCACAATCAACAAACACAGAACGTTCTTGACTAGAAATCAGCAAACACAAGCACGTCCTTGAAAGGCAGCAGTAGGAAATTTCTTTTACTATTTTATTTATTTTTCATTTAAAAATTTTGTTTTATTTTTAAATTTATTTGTTTTAAAAATGAAAATATATTTCTAATTTTTTTATTTTATTTTTTATCGCATGCTTATAGAAATTATTTTAATTATTTTATGGTTTTATTCATTTGTTTTCTTTTTCATTGTTTTATTTTTTAAATTGATTTGTCCTAAAAATAAATATATATTTTTTATTTTTTTTCTTTTCCAATTTTATCGTTTTGTAATTTTTAATTACTTGATTATATAACAAATAATATTTTTAAAGAGTTATTTCAATATTTTATTCATCTTATTTTCCTTTAAAATGATTTACCGTAAAAAATAAAGCCTATTTTGACTCTATCATTTGGTATCAAACAAAGAATCATTGTTATTTTAATTTTTAAATAACACTTTCTCAAATTTAAAAATAAATAAATAATTATTTCTTTTAACGTATGTCCTTAGACATATTTTAATCATCATTAAAAACTTTTTTTCTGATGTATTTTTAATATGTTTATTATTAAAAAATAACTTATATTTAAACCATTGATTTTTTTTTCTATACTATTTTTTCATTATTAATTTTATTCTTTTATATTTTTCTAATTATTTAGTCATTTAGTAAATTACTAAATAATAAATTGTATTTAAAGTATTGATTCTTTTTTATTCTATTTTTTTATTTTTTATTTTATCCTTTCATGATTTCTCGTCAACTGATCATTGAATAAAATTAAATTAATTTTTTTTTTATTTTTTTAAATAATATTATTTAAAAATTAATATTTGTTATTAATACATATTGTTTTGATTGACATATAAAGTATGTTTTTCTCTCTAACGGATTCTTAAATAACACTTAGTTTCTCAAATTTAAAATCTTCATATCATATATAATATTATTTAATGAAAAATTAACATGAATGATATATGTATAAAATTTCATATAAAATTTTAAATAGTTATATTTGTAACGTAATAAATTAAAATATTGTATTTAATAGTTTATTTCAAAGGTTCAAAATATATATTTGTAATAAAAAAATAATAATTCTTAATATTATATTCTTTTATATTTTTTGAATTATTTTTTACTATTCTCAACTTCAAAATATAGAGCTTAAAATTTTAATAAAACTGAAATAAAAGGTAAAAACTAACAAATTGATTGTATTAAAATATACTGTGAGACCCTTCTCATTTTATTTTGTCGTAATAAAGGGTTTGGGCCTGATTTTTCAAGAGAGCCCAGAGTCAGTCTATTTTGGGATCTCCAAAAACTTCCCTTCCAGTCCTAATGTTTCCATTTGTCTCTCTAAAAATAGTTCCCTCTCCATCCTCCAACTCTTGAACAGCAATTCTGTTAGGACACCAGTTTTTGCTTCCTTGAGTTAGTGAATCGTCCTTTTTGGAGCTACCTTAGCTCATACCTCCCTGTAAGTAGACCTCAACTTTGTTTTTCAGTTGTTTTGTTGTGGTCCTACCTAGGGTTCGTTCTTGTAACCCTTAATTCAAGTCAACCACCTCATTCACTCGTTGCTTTTGATGTCGATCGCTGTTACTTCTATTATAATCAATTAATTGGGATTCTTTTTATAACTTTCTTACCTAATAATGCTCCATGCAATGTCCAAATGTACACCACCCATACGGATTACATGATTATTGGATAATGTTTTATAAAAATTAATGTGCTTGCCAATCCAAAGTCAAGAGCACCGTAACTATTGTTAATGATTGGTCGTTATTCACTCCACAGAGAAACAACTCTAGTAAGAAAATTTAAGGGGAGAA
>Ga0214542_1011117_pt1 | contig 12551 bp, 12 predicted proteins | sample CNSS1metaG_FD_160096 | JGI IMG/M metagenome (GOLD analysis project Ga0214542, IMG submission 160096) | Root nodule microbial communities from cowpea collected in UCLA plant growth center, Los Angeles, California, USA - CNSS1 | ecosystem: Host-associated > Plants > Roots > Nodule | place: USA...
ACCTAAAAACAGATTTGCACCAATGAAGCAAGGAGTACTACAAGATGAATCAATGGAGATTCATGTAGCCTCAATGTCAAACGGTGGAGAACATTAAAAACATGAAAAAAACAGCAGCAAAAGTGAAACAAGAGACAAGTATGGACCAAGAACCTTACCCAAACCAAGAGGATGGATGCACCAAAGGCTTGGATGGCTCTAGATACCAATTGATGGACGTCCTTGGAGTAGGAGAGGAAGAAAATCCATGGAGAATGATGAGGAGAAGATGAAGTGCAGTGGAATTTGGAGAATTAGAGGAAGGTAGCTCTCGGAAATGGAGAATTTGGTGAAGATGAAGAGTAGAAGTGGAGCTATGGTATGGAAGGTGGCTAGAGGAGATGAAGGAGAAGGTTAGCCATGTGTGCTCTCAAATTAATAGAAGTGTGGAGTGATCTCAAACACTAGCATCTATTAGCAATTCAAGAGTTACCATTACAATATTTGAGTGGCTCTATTTATAGGCACATGGCCGGCCAAATGAAGAGAAAATGCAACAAAGATGAAATGCAAATGTAGCTTGGAGAAGAAGCTTGATTATAGACCATGAGTCTAGATGGTGCCAAGTGGCGTATCACACTCTCCTTGCCCAAGTCACACGCACCATGCTTCCATCACATGCTCCTTGCTTAGTTCATGCTTTGCTTGCATCCAAAAGGAGAGCCACTCTAGTAACTCTCGGCCACTGGTAGCACATTGGGCTCGGCCCAAATGATCCCAACAAGTGTTCTAGCTTTTATTGAAAGCAAAGCCTAAACAATGGCCCAATTTAAATCTAGACTACTTCCTTCATGCATTATCTCATATTTTAGAGATTTCTTTAGCCCATGTAAATAATGTAAAAAGCCCATGATTGACTTGATCATCTTGTGAGAGGCCCATGTGAATCTTTCTCATCATGCTTCTAGTGATTGGGCCTTGATGTGGGCTTGGGCTTGTTGATGCACTTGAGCTTGGGCTTGTTGGGGTCACATCAAGAACCGAAAATTCTACATGATAAATATTTAGTTATCAAGCAAATCTGAGATTTGACATGATATTTAAGATGATTTTATAATTTTTTTATTTTTTGTTATTTCTAATTTTCTTTCAAAAAAAAAGAATTAAAAGCCTATAAAAGAGTGTTTTGATTATCAAGCAAGTCCGAGACTTGACATGACATTCACAACTTATATAAAAGAAAATATAATTTTTTATTTTATTTATTTATTTATTATTATTTTTTTAGAGAACTAAAGTCTACGAAATACACCTTTTTAAGTACCAAGATAAAAAATAAAGGAAAAGAGAAAGGTTGAACACATCAATGATAAACCCAAAATCATCTAACATGAGGACCCCGAACACATTTAATCATACAACAATTAAAACGATCATATATGTGATGTTATACGAGAATCATGAAAAGCATTACGAGCAAAGAAATTTTACCTTAAGGTGACCCCTTTTTGTGTGTGTGATCTATAATAAAAAAAAAGATAGGGTTTTTCGAATATTTTTCTGTCCCTTGTATTAGAGAAATTTTGTACTTATATAGGCCCATTGGGGTACGATTGAGATTCTAGTCTTTAATTATAAAAAAAAAATATATGGGGAAGGAATTGGTCTTATTAAATCGTTGCATAATATCTACAGTATTGATTATAATTATTAACGAAATATTGCTTGTAATTACTAGAATCATATTTTTTGTCACATAAAGATCGTAATTATAACATATTATTCATATAATTGATTCTAATTATTATCAGGAATACTTTCTTCTAAATATTAAAATCGTACCATTCTCTAAAAGCATTATTATCAAAAATACTTTTTGCTTCTGTTCTTATAGAGCCAAGCTGTAATCCACAAATCTACTGAGGTACTCGGATATCTGGTCTCTAGTTGTCTTCTCTCACTTCGGTCAGATACAAGGGGCGGCGCAGGGGACCTGCGAAAGACACTTCGATGGCTAAGTTAGCATTGGTGATGTCAGAACTTTCAGAGAATATATCAATGCGTAGTCAATGCATGGGATAACGTTCTATATATACTATTTTACTTGTGGGTCCTACCTGCAATGGGCTTTGGAGGCCCAAATACCTATTTACCTTTCTTGGGGTTTATTGGCATGGGGTGAAAATACCAATATGCCCCTGAGGGTTGTTATGCAATGAGTGTTGGTTACGAGTATGGGTGATAAGCTCCTTCCTAGTAAGGGGGATTCGGTATTCGGCCATGCAGATCTGAGGGGTTGGTTACTTGGGGCTACCTTGGCTAGCTCAGGTTGCCGCTGACTAGGGGCCGTCAGGTTTGTGACCTGGTAGGTTTGAGGCGTCTTGGTGTGCTGGGATTAGTACTCGGCCTAGGGAGTTTGACAAAGGCCGAGTACCGCTGACGTCCTTGTCTCTCGCGACGCTCCTAACCTTCTGGTCGTGGGCTCGGCCCTCGGCCTAGGGAGTTTGGTTGGTGGCCGTGCACCGCTAACATCTTTGGGTCTTGGAGGTGCTCCTAGTGTGTGGGGCTCGGCTCTCGGTCCTAGGGAGTTTGGTGGTCGTGTACCGCTAACAACCTTGGGGAAATAACCTCGGTTAGGTTGTGTCACGTGCGTCTAAGGTGTGATTGGGACATCAACCCCCTAGTCTTGAGGAGCGTTCGTGTGCTTGTGCCGCTATGTATTTCCTTGTGATTGTAATTTTTAATTGGAGGTGTTGTGTCCTACGGGTATACCAGCCCCCAGTCTTGAGGAACAGAGCGACGTATAGACTAAGCGGCTTTGCTAGGCACGTTCGTGTGCTTGTGCCGCTATGTATTTGACCGCTTTGTGTGGGATTTGGTTGGTTGGTTTGAATTCAAGCTAGCATGTTTGGGTCGGCCACTTGCGAAGGGACCTTGGCCGTCTAGGTTGTCACTGAATGACACAACCGTTCGCGTTGGCGTGATGTTCGAAGCGGTTACTGTTGGGTGATGTGACTGTTGGGTGACGTGACTGTTGGATGATGTGACTGTTGGGTGATGTGACTGCTGGATGATGTGATTTTCAAGGCGATGTGATGGCTAGGCCTTGGGCCTTTAGGATTTTTTCTTTTTTACTGAAGGTGAAAGGTTTTCTTGTGGCCTTTAAATGTGGTCTTCGCTGTAAATTTTAGGTAGTTGCTGGATTTGCGTTGAAGTGCTCCTGCTTGTTCTCTGAGTGCGTTTCCGGAGTTGTTTGGGTGTGGTCTTCTTTTTCGTGGCCGGCTGCTAAGGTATGTCGACCTCATCTAGTGGTTCAAATTCTGGGGATTCAGGTGCCAGCTTCGGCGGCCTTAGGTTAGAGTTTTGTAGCACTTCTTCCGAGCCCCTGCATATTGAGACGGAGAGGGAGGTCCGGGAGGATCCGGCTAGTGAGCACGCCGAGTCATCATGGCCGAAGAGGGGGGGGTATGAGTGGGTCCATGAGGGGGTGAGGAACTGCTCTCCTTCGGTCGTGGCTGGCGAGCGTTTACTTATTTGAGAGGGGTGCCGATATCAACGCTATGTCCGTCGAGCGAGTGAGCGGTATTGATTCGGTCTGCAATGGCCGTGAAGGGTTCGAGGACGACTTCTTTTACATGTACGCTTGTATGTTTATGAAGCTACACGTGTGCCTGCCCTTTGACAAGTTTACAATGGGGGTTTTGCGGAAGCTCAACGTTGCCCCTACTCAACTCCATCCGAACAATTGGGGTAGTTTGCAAGCTTTCAAGCTAATTTGCAAGGCGCTTTATCTAGTTACGACCCCTGAGAGTTTCCTTTACGTTTATACAACGCGGCCGAGGGATTCGATTTCATGGCTATCGCTGATTAGCCAACCTAAGGTTGGGTTGTTGGATGGGTTTACTCAATCGTTTAAGAAGTTTAAAGATGGATTTTTTCGGGTCCGGTTGCTCAACGAAGGCCGATCACTGTATTATGATGATGGTGGGTTTCCTAGGTTCCCGTTCTATTGGACGGAAATGCCTGCTCGCCTAGATGCGTTATCCAAAGACATGCTTGATGTGGAGAGTAGGCAGGTGGTGGATATTCTTGAGAGACTCCCCACGAAGGTTTCGGGGAACTGGGTTGTGTGCTGCTACCTGACTGATAACCGAGCGAGGGATTTATGTGGTAAGCTTTGTACTTCTACCCATCTGCAGTTATTGGACTAATCTAAAAATTGTGTTTTGTGTAAGTGTGATGGCGCATCATGCGAGGAAGGTTGGGGGAGAGGTTGACCTGTTTGCCAAGATTCGAGACAAGCTGGAGAACGCAGCTAAGGCGAAGGTGCAATCGCAGGCTCCGAACCTGGCAGGGCCGGTTGTTGACACGTACCCGCCTGCTGTTGCGAAAATGCTGGCTCCTTCTAAGTTAAAGGGAGTTGGGAAAGACCGAAAGAGATTGCGCGCGTTGGCAAAGTTTGGCGGTGTTGGTTCCAGTGGTTCTAGCAACCCTGATCTTGGTGGCTTTTAAAAGAACAAGGTGCAGATGAGGAAGGGTGTGGAGATAAAATTGAGTGACGAGGAGGTGGGCGTGGTGGAGGCGGCGGATCCGGGGTTGGTTATGAGGGCGTTGAGCAAATATCTTGCCCGGGGACTCGTGCTAGGCAGGAGGATGAACACCATGCTTCAAGAGGAGCTGTCGGCTGGTGATAAGAAAAAACTTGTTGAGGAGGTTGCCGGCTTGAAGGCGCAGAGGGAATGTGATCAGAAGGCGTGGGACGCGGAGAAGAAGAAACTAGAGGGTGAAGTGAAGAGGTTGAAGCTCAGTGTTTTGGGGTCTGAGAAGAAATTGGCTGCTAAGTAGGTGGAGCTAGATGAAGCCATCGCGGCGAAGAACGCCGCGGCAGAGGAAGCGGTGAGCAAAATTGACAGGCTGCAACAGGCCATCTACTCCGAACACGTGAACGGATTCCAAAAGGCGCTGCGACAAGTGGATTTTCTGTATAGGGAAGTGTCCGTTATCGATTATCGGTTTAACGTTAATCTGGATGTTTATGATAATCGTATGCTGGATGTGGCTAAGATTGGTCGTCTGAAGGCCGTGTTGGAAGTGGATGCGGTAGGGGACGAGGGGACGTTGGCGACGACCCCGCCAAACGTGGATACTGCGATTTAAGGGGAGGATGGGGGAGATGAAGAGGGGGAGGAGGAAGAGCCGCTAGGGGGGCTGAATGTGATGGGGGGCTGATAATGAGGGTGATTAGATGGTGTTGCTTGGTGCCTGTCCTTCGACACTTTAGGGCGAATGTTTTTTGTAATTGGGGCGAGGTCGCCGACTATGTTTTTTTTGCTTTAATGTACAAGATTAGCTGGGGCGAGGTCGCCATTTTTTTTGTTAGACTTGCCTGTTTGTAATGCTTGTTTACAAAATTAATATAATTCGCGTTTCTTTGTTATCTTTTCTTGCATTGCGTGCAGCTTATCGTTTCTTGTAACTTTGGCGAGTCGAGCTATATCGTTGCGAATGTATGTGTCGTTTTGCGATGACGTTTTAGGTAGTTTGTTATTGATTCGTGTGTATAGTTAGCGGTTGAGAACTTTGGTTTCGTTATTTTGATTGTGTGCCGGCAGTCGGTGTCGTGCCTTGGGCTTGGTCGACGGTGAGCAGCTGGGGGATTTGTGATTGCTCGACCAGCGACACATGGGTTAGTGGTCGGGAGTTAGCGTTTTGATGTTTCGACCAACGACACTTAGGTTAGTGGTTAGGAATTACATGCGATGTTTCGACCAACGACACTTAGTCAAGTGGATGGGAATTTAGCAGTTTTGCCAGTTCGATTAGCGACGCGTGGAGTGGCCGGGAGTTTAATAATCATGGACATGGTTGTGTAACTGCATCGTATCATTGAAATGAAAAAAAGACGGATGCCTCGTTAAAACCTCCCTGGCCAAAACCCTCCTTAGGGAAAAATGTTAGGGTAGGAAAGAGTACATCCGGTTACATGAAAGGAAAAGAAAAGATGCATCTAACTGAAGTAAAACTTCAGGTGGGAGACGTTCCATGTGTTGGGTATGGGCTCACTAGATAGGCGCTCGAGTCGATAGGCGCCCTTACCCACTTCTTGTAGGACTCGGAACGATCCTTCCCAGTTAGCGGAGAACTTTCCGTTGTGTTTGCGTGCCTTGCTTGCCATTCTCCATAACAGGTCGCCTTTGTGGAATGATCTCGGTGCTAGCTTAGAGTATATTTCCTTGTCGCTCTCAGCTTGGTGGCCATGTCCCGGATGCTGGCCGTTTCTCTTTTCTCTTGGAGCAAGTCTAGGTGGGTGTGCATGTGTGCTTCATTGACCTTCGGGTTGTGGTGCTCTTGCCGTACTGACGGCTCGCCTATCTCGACTAGTATTAAGGCGTTCGTGCCATAGACCAGGCTGTAGGGTGTTTTGCGGGTTGACGATTGTGGTGTGCATCGATACGCCCATAGTATCTCGAGCAATTCCTCCGGCCATCTTCCTTTGACGTTGTCGAGCCGCTTTTTTAATTGTCCCAAAATGACCTTGTTGGCTGCTTCTGCTTGGCCATTTGTTTGTGAGTGTTCAACGGAGCTGGTTATGTGCTTGATTTTAAGGTTGCGGTAGAATTCTGCTAATCCTCGATCAATGAATTGCCGATCGTTGTCTGTTATTATTGTGTGGGGAATACCGTATCTGCAGACTATGTTTTTCCATACGAACTTTTGTATTTGATTTGCTGTTATTGTTGCCAATGGTTTGGCCTCGATCCATTTGGAGAAATAGTCTACGCCCACTAGGAGGAATTTGACTTGCCCTTTCCTGGGTGTGAACGGCCCGATTATGTCTATTCCCTATTTGGAGAATGGCCATAGGGAACAAATGTGGTGCAGCTCTTCATGACGTAGGTGTGACACTAGGCCGTGCTTTTGACATGGGATGCATTTCTGGGTGTATGCGGTACAATCTTCAGTCATCGTTGGCCAGAAGTATCCTGCATGCAGTATGCAGGCTGCCATAGTTTTCGGGCCGGAGTGGTATCCGCACGTTCCTTCATGTATTTCTCGCATGACGTAGTTGGCCTTTTCTGCAGTGATGCACTTCAAAAGCAGGATGTTGAAGCCTCTTCGGAAGAGTTCCCCCCAACCAACGTGTAACGTGCCGCCTTTCTTGTCCAACCCTTTTCCTCCTTTTCAAGTATAGTCTCGTTCTGTAAGTATCGGATGAAGGGGTCCATCCAAGTGCCGCGTGTTGTGATTTGCATGCATTGGGGCTCGCATTCGATGGATGGTGCCTCCAGGGTTTGCTGCAAGAGTGACCTGTACTTGGCTTTTTTCTTTGTGCTGGCGAGTTTGGATAGGAGGTCCGCCCTGGCGTTATTTGCCCTTGGCACGTGTTCGATCTTGAAATCCTCGAAGTAGCTTATCACATCAGTGACTATGTGGTAGTATTGTGCCATCAGGGGGTCTTTTACTTGGTACTCGCCTGTTAGGTGGCCTACGGTTAGACGGGAGTCGGTCTTGCATATGAGTCGCTTTGCGCCGACTTCTTTGGACAGGTGAAGGCCAACTATTATCGCCTCATATTCTGCCTGGTTGTTGGAGGTTTTGAACTTGAATTGTAAGGATTGTTCAATGAGGACGTTGTCTGGTCCTTCCAGCACGATGCCCGCTCCTGCTCCTTGTGGGTTGGATGACCCATCCACGTGCATGGTCCACCATGTGTCTTGGATAGCTGTATAGCTTTGCAAGTCATTAGTGAAATCTGCCAGGCACTGGGCCTTGATCGCACCGCGCGGTTCGTACTGGATGTTGAATTCTGATAGCTCGATTGACCATGCCGACAATCGACCGGCCAAATCGGGCTTCTGTAAGATCTTTTGGATTGGGCAGTCGGTTCTTACGATTATCGGATGACTTTGAAAGTATGGCCTAAGTCTTCTTGCGGTTGTGACAAGTGACAGAGCGACTCTTTCTACCATTTGATAGCGTGTCTCCGGGTCTTGCAGCACGCGTCTGATGAAGTAAATGGGCTGTTGCTGGTTATCTATTTCTTGGATAATCGCGGCACTGACGACGCTGTCGGATACTGAAATATAAACTACCAAGGGTAGGTTAGGGCTGGGTTTGCTTAAGATTGGTGGGGTGGTGAGTAGTTGCTTTAACTGGTCGAAACTTTGCTGGCAGGTGTCGTCCCATGCGAACTTTGCTGACTTTTTGAGTAGCTTGATCATTGGTTCAGTTTTCTACACGAGTTTGGGAAGGAAGCGAGATATTGCTGTTAGCCTGCCAACCAGGCGTTGAACTTCTTTAACAGTGACTGGGCTTCTCATATTGATGATTGCTTGACATTTTTCCGGGTTGGCTTCAATTCCCCTTTGTGTGAGCATAAAGCCTAGAAACTTGCCGCCATTGACGCCAAAAGTGCATTTTTCTGGGTTTAGCCTTAAGTTGTATGCTCGGATTGCCTCGAAGACGTCTGCCAAGTCAGACGAGTGTTGTACTGGGTCGGGGGATTTTACCACTATGTCGTCCACGTATACCTCGACGGTTTTTCCCAAGAGGGGTTCGAAAACCCTGTCCATTAACCATTGATACGTCGCTCCTGCGTTCTTTAAGCCAAAGGGCATAACTTTGTAAAAAAGGTTGGCTTCCTCCGTGATGAAGCAGTTTTCAACTTATCCTCTTCGGCCATTGGTATCTGGTTATACCCGGAATATGCGTCCAAGAAGCTCAGCACCGCATGCCCTGCTGCCCCATCTACGAGTCGATCTATGCTGGGCAGGGGGTAAGCATCTCTAGGCAGGCCTTGTTGAGGTTAGTGTAGTCGACGCACATGCGTCACTTCCCGTTGGGTTTCTTGACAAGCACCACATTGGCTAACCACGTTGTGTACCGGGCTTCGCCCACAAATCCGGCCAGCCTTAGTTTTTATGCCTTTGCGATGGCAGCCTGCCTCCGCTCTTCTCCCAGTCTGCGTTTCTTCTGGGAGACAGGTTTGGCTTCTTTGAAAACGGATAACTTGTGGGAAACTATCCTGGGATGGACCCCGGGGAGGTCCGCAACTGTCCATGCGAATAGATCAGCATTATCAAGGAGTACTTTTTCTATTTGCTGCGCGTGTTGACCTTGGAGGGACGTGCCAATTTGGAGGAAGCGTTCTGGTTGGGCCAGGGGAAACCGCCTTGTTTCTCCCACTAGTTCCACACGGGAATCAGAATTGATTTTGGGGTCGAGCTCGTCTCCAGCCAGGAGGGCTCCTTCGGGAGTGGTTTCTATGTTGTGAGTCGTGAGGGGGGGCTGGGGCAACTTTAGGCTGGCCATGTAGCATTCCCTGGCCGCCTTTTGGTCGCCATGCACTATGAGGATGTCTCCCGATGGCGAAGGGAATTTCATAGCCAGGTGTGGGGTGGATACTATTGCTCCTAGTGCGTTCAGTGAGGGTGCCCTAGTAGCACATTGTATGAGGTGTGGGCGTCGACGACCAGGTAGCGGATCAGTATGGTTCTAACTCTTTTTCCCTCTCCAAAGGTTGTATGCAAGTCAACGTAGCCTTTGGTTGGGACTCTCTCGCCAGCGAATCCGTATGTGGGGTCATCGTATGGTGTCAGATCTTCCGGGGGTATCTGCAACTTTCGGAAGGTCTTCCAATACAGTATGTCTACCGAACTACCTTGGTCGACTAGTACTTTCTTTACCGCGAAATTTTGGAGCTCGACGGTTATGACCATGGGGTCATCTTGGTTTGGATCGGTTCCTGCAAGTCCAGGTCCGTGAATGTGATGGGGGCATTCTCCTTTGTGGCCTGTTGGCTATGGCATGCACAAATTGGATGGCTCTCAAGTGCCTCTACCTCTAAGAAGATGAGCATCCTCGGCCAGCGAATCCGCCAGATATGGTGTTGATCGTTCCTCTTAGGGGGGGTCTGTCATCGGGCCGTCTGTCTTATTGGTTCGCCGCCCTATATTCGACATTCTGGTTTCCCCTTGGTTCTCTCCGCGACTCTGTACGCTCAGGTCGTCTTTCGTCCCTTCGCTCAAAACTCCTGCTGTCGGATTTTTCGTGACGGGGTCGGGATCCTCCTTCTTCGCCCCGTATGTAATGCCTTAGGTGGCCAGCGTGTATCAGCTCCTCTATTTTATCTCGCAGCGTTTCACATTCTTCAGTTGTGTGTCCGTTGTTGCGGTGATACCGGCAGAATTTGCTCACATCTGCGTTGGGTGGATTTTGAAACTTTCAGGGTGGTGGGATTAACGTCGCCTGCAAGACCTCATCTAGGATGCGGGACTTGGTGGTGTTTAGAGGTGCGTAGCTGGTGAACTTGGAATGTTTCCGTTCTCTTAGGCGATTTGGCTCGCGCGATACTGGCTCTCTAGTAGCCCTCTTAGCTTCTGCTTGGGTTGGGGCGGACTAGACGTTGTCCTGATACCGTCGCATGTCTTCGACTCTGATGAACATGGCTGCCCTCTTCCTGAGCTTTTGCATTCCTAGGGGTAGGCGCATAGCTAGCTCATCGACGAACGGTCCTGGTCTGAGGGAAGTCATCATGTAGGTTAGGATCAGGTTGGGGGTTAGATCCTTCATCTTCATAGCGATGGCCCCGAATCTATCTATGAAGACCCGAAGCAGTTCCCCCTCCTCTTGTCGGAGATTGAGGAGGGCGATTGTTGTGAGGTCGTGGCGGCGGCTGGTGTCGAACTCGGTGGTGAAGGCTGTCGTTAACGTGGTGAAAGAATCGATGGTGTAGGGGGGCAAGCTCATGAACCATTCCAATGCAAAACCTCTGAGTGCTACCGAAAATGACTTACACAAGACGACATCGTCTGTGGAGTATAAGCTGATTTGGTTCATGTAAATGGACACGAATTCATCCGGGTCGGTCGAGCCGTCGTAAGTGACGGTAGGTGCCTTCCATTTATGGGGCAAGGGGGTTTCAGCGATGCCGTCCACAAAGGGGTGACGATGGTTTCCTCTAGAGGCCAGGGAGCTGTAGTTTCCACCCATAGTGTTGCCAATGGGTTTATATTCGCTTTCGTCTTCGGTAGGAGGGACCTCCACCAGAGAGTGCGTGGGGTGGGGCTCCGCTGTTGCCTTGTCTGCTTCGATCCTCCTTCGAAGGCGAGAGTTCTCTTCCCGTAGAGCCTCCATTTCATCTGCGTTCCTCTTCTTATACTCTGTGAATTCTTGGTGCATACGGGCCTGGGCCTCCATAATGCGTGATATTTCTGACGTGGGGCTGGGGTCCCCGACTTCTGCATTCGGGCGCCAATTGTTCTTATAGAGCCAAGCCGTAATCCACAAATCTGATGAGGTACTCGGATATCTAGTCTCTAGTTGTCTTCTCTCACTTCGGTCAGATACAGGGGGCGGCGCAGGGGACCTGCAAAAGACACTCCGATGCCTAAGTTAGCACTGGTGATGTCAGAACTTTCAGAGAATATATTAATGTGTAATCAATGCATAGGATAACGTGTTATATATACTATTTTACCTGTGGGTCCTACCTACAATGGGCTTTGGAGTCCCAAATACCTATTTACCTTTATTGGGGTTTACTGGCATGGGGTGAAAATACTAATAAGCCCCTGAGGGTTGTTATGCAATGAGTGTTGGTTATGAGTATGGGTGATAAGCTCCTTCCTAGTAAGGGGGATTCGGTATTCGGCCATGGAGATCTGAGGGTTTGTATACTTGGGGCTACCTTAGCTAGCTCAGGTTGCCGCTGACTGGGGGCCGTCAGGTTTGTGACTTGGTAGGTTTTAGGTTTCTTGGTGTGCTGGGATTAGTACTCGGCCTAGGGAGTTTGACAGAGGCCGTGTACCGCTGACGTCCTTGTCTCTAGGGACGCTCCTAACCTTCTGGTCGTGGGCTCGGCCTAGGGAGTTTGGTTGGTGGCCATGCACCGCTAACATCTTTGGGTCTTGGAGGTGCTCCTAGTGTGTGGGGCTCGGCTCTCGGTCCTATGGAGTTTGGTGGCCGTGTACCGCTAACAACCTTGGGGAAATAACCTCGGTTAGGTTGTGTCACGTGCGTCTAAGGTGTGATTGGGACAGCTTCTAATTAAAATAATATCTTCCCCGACTGACAACGGAAAGAGACACATAAGTGTAAATACAAGATATTTATTCAAATTATTATAAAAAAAATGGCTCCTAATATTATACCTTTTTCTAAAAACAGAAACTATGAAACGTTCTCTTCTGTCATAAAAAGAGTGTGATAATAAATTAGATTCTCCTTCTCTTGGTTTTTTTCTTTTTTCTTTTTTTTTTCTTTTTCCCGTGGTAGAATCAAAGTTAAAAAAAACCTACCATCAATCCAAACATATTATTTTATTTTATTTTATTATTTATTATTACTATTATTATTATTATATTATATATTATTTATATTCTTATTATTATTATTTTTTTAACCAAACAAATGCATTTACCCGAACGAAATTGGGTGTTGACATTAAATTTTCATTCTCCTCTTCTAGTTGCTTTATTCTACTTTCAAGCCATTTAATTTCTCCTCTACATTTATTATTTGACTTTTGCAGTTTCGTGGCTTCCTTATGTAATTCATTAAAGGCATCAAGC
>Ga0214542_1011120_pt1 | contig 12547 bp, 5 predicted proteins | sample CNSS1metaG_FD_160096 | JGI IMG/M metagenome (GOLD analysis project Ga0214542, IMG submission 160096) | Root nodule microbial communities from cowpea collected in UCLA plant growth center, Los Angeles, California, USA - CNSS1 | ecosystem: Host-associated > Plants > Roots > Nodule | place: USA...
TTTTAAATGTTTGTTTACTTCAATTTTTTAAATTCTAATGAATCTCTTTTTTATACACTAATAAAAGTTATAATACATCACTTGATCAAAATGACACAAAGAACAAATAATAAACATAATAATAAAAATTTGACATAGATTTTGTATCTTTTGTACTCCAATATATGTTGGATAGTGACAAAAAAAATATTCATGGCTATTACATTCAATTTTTATATTCTAGTTAATAAAAGTTATTTATATGAAAAAATTACAGTATGATTGATAATGGGTTAGAAAATAAAAAATAATTAGATAGAATATATCAAAATATTATTCTACATGATGAAAATAAATAATAAATAAAAATATTAAAAAATTAACAAATGTGTGTCTTAGAAATAATTTGAGAGACTATTGAAAGAAATCGCACAAAGGAAATCAAATGTATAATTAAGGGTATAATAAGATGAAAAATATCTTAGAGATATAAGAAAACTTTTTAAATATCAACATATGTACCCAATGGTTGAAAAAAAAAACGAAAATTATTTTAATGAAATAAAAGAGTTCTTTAAATTAAACAAAAATTAATAATAATAAGCAAAGAATTTTTTTTATATTACCTTAAATTGAGAGTATTAAACATTCTCATATGAAAGGAAAATATATAATAAACAAACATAGTAAAAAATAATAGAAATATTCAAATGTGAGGCATAATTTTTTTAATTGACATATATCATTTTAATGATTTGTTTGGATTTGAGAGTCTATTTGATGTTAAATTTGTAAAATAGGGTCTGTTGAATTTTTTTTTGCCAAACAGGGTCAAGTCGTGAAGGTGGAGGACGACATTATAGGTGAAGTCGTCCTCCACCCAGCCGGTTTCTCTTTTTTTTTTTCAAAAAATCAAAGTCGTCCTATGTGAGAACGGTTTCTGTCTACGTGAAAATTGAAGTCGTACTCTAACATAACAACTTCACTTTTTCTTTTTTAAGCATTTAATTAATTAATTAATTTTGGAGAAGTGAGTTGTGGGGGCAACTCAGCTAGGTCGTTGTTCCACTTGCCACTCTCCAAATCGAAACGCACCACGAAGAATGGTTCTAGGGTGGTTAAGTACAAGCCGCCCTAGAAGAAAGTACCTTGCTGGAGGCAAATGTCATTGAAGAAAGCATGGAATCCCTAGAAGCGCCTCCGAGAGTGGTGGTCGGAGTTGCAGACGAAGGTGAAGTTTGAAGAAAGGAGCACTAAGTTGTAGTTGAGAGGGGTGGTGAGAAAAGAGAGGTGGGTGAAGTGAAGAGAGTGACTTGGGGATTGGATGGTTCTGGAGGACTTGGCAAAGAGGTTGTATACGAGTTAAATACTTAAAAAAGAAAAAGAAAAAGTGAAGTCGTCATCTTAGAGTACAACTTCACTTTTTACGTAGACAGAAACTATCTTCATATAGGATGCCTTTATTTTTATTTTTTTAAAAAAAAGAGAAACCGGTTGGGTGGAGGACGACTTCACCTGTGATGTCGTCCTCTACCCTCACGACTTGACTCTGTTTGGCAAAAAAAATTTCAACGGACCCTATTTTACAAATTTAACATCAAATTGACCTTGAAATGCAAAAAAGCTCATTTTAACATAATTACATAAATGTTATGATAAGATGAAAAATATATTAGAGATGCAAATAAGTTTCATGACAAACCAAATAATTAGAAGAAATAAAAGATAATATATATATATATATATATATATATATATATATATATATATATATATATATATATATATAAGATTACTTAATTAATTGTGAATATTTTAAAAATTTAAACGAGGACGGAGATATGGCGGGGACGAGTATTATGGCGGGATATGTACATCCCCATCCCCATCCCATCCTCATACCCAATTGAAAGTAAATGTGGAGATTCTTTGTCAAAACGAACACAAATTCGGACAATACCTGTTCCTGCAAAGAACAAATAAGATCGATTAGGCATAAGTGTCACCTTACCCATATAGTTCGCTATCTCCTCGGTTGGCCTCTTCCCATTTTGCATATATCGGCTTGGACACGGGAGGGGTTACCTGCAGAAGGGACTCCGAAACTTAAGTCAGCGAAAGCTCTCAAAAAGTCAAATCAGGTGATTAATGAAGTAATGAATGCATACCTTTAATTCGTGGGGTCCATGTATATTTATAGATTATTAATTATGTTTGCCCATTCCATGGGCTGGGCCCTGGTTTGGGCCATAGGTGGGCCTGGGCCTGGGCCTAGGCCCTTAATCTCGACTGTTGTGGGCTTATTGGATTTCAAGGGTGCTTTGATTTCGTTAAGTATATTAGGGTGGTCGGTGTAGGCCGATTACCCCTTTGGCGGCTTGTGCTGCCATTGCTCATACGTTGTCCTAGGCTGGTTATTTCTTTTAGTGTCTTAGGTTACCGGTTCAGGCCGGTTAGGCTTAGGTCAGCCTAGACCGGTTACCTGAATAACTTCGCGTGTAGATATAGTGATCGTTTATTATTATTACTTGGTTGAATTGGCTAGATGTGGTACAATACCCATAAAGACAAGTTTATTTGCCATGTGACTAAAATAATAATAGTCGTAAATTTATGATCGATTATTATATAATATATCACCTTATCTTGATTTCATAAAAAGTGATATATCTATATATTATTTAACTTTAAATCTAATAATTATAAAGTATTTTATTTTTGCGTCAATTTTAAATATTAAAGAGTATTATTTTTTATTTTAAATATTATTAAATTACAATATTATATTTTTATTAATGCAATTTTATTTATAATTTAATAATTCATTTATCCTTCTTGAATCACAGCTGAACTAATTAGTCTTGAAGAGGTGTTTTGACCTGTTGAATCTGTGTTTTTTTTTTTCATTGAATGAAAGGTGCAGGAAGGAAGGAGTTGGGTGACAGTGAAATGGTATCTTGCAACATACCCACCCAAAATTTCTCAAACAGGATCCAACAAAAGATCATGGCCACACATGTATCCTCAAAATAAAATGTACACATTAACTGAACGAAAGAGACATAACTTTGTACAATTAAATATATTAATTCATATTTTATAAATTAAAAAAATAATTTTAATCTCTATTTTGAATACAATAACTAAATGGTTCATTTCAGCTACTAGTAATTATAAATTATAATATATATATATATATATATATATATATATATAAATTATAATTTTTTAAACTAACAAATTATAGAATTAATTTTAAATTTGAAATAATAATAAAAAAACTATTCTAAATTAATGAATGTAATATATTTAATTCTTTTTAAAATATTTAGTTTAGATGATTTGTAAACGTATTACTTACATCATCATAATAAACCTCATATCTTAAAAAATGTTCATAGAAGTACTTATAAATTGTTTAGTTACAATATTCTCGATTTTACTCCCAATGGATTAAAATTCATAAATATCTAACAAACCTTTTATTGAGTGATAGTGAGATATCGTCAAAATTTCTCGACAAATTGGACCCCTTTCTCTGATTTCTATTTAATTATTAAATACTATTTTATTTAGGTTGTCAGACAGAAAATATTTCCTTATAATAAACTTTGCAACGTGGCTTATAATAAATTCTTTTTCTTTAATTCAATAATATAGAAAAATAGTAATTATGAAACACAATACTATCATGTTGCTTCTTCTACAGCTTTGGAAGGTTCCTCTCGGAGGTGGCTCCACCAAGATCTCCGACAAAGAAAATCACGTCGTAGTGCAATCAATTCTCTACTGTTGATTGGAGAATAATGTAAATTTTAAGTTTTTCTCACAATTGGCACCGTATCAAATAAATATTCTCAATAAGCACTTTGCTCACAATATTTCTGTATTAGTATTTTTCTAGATAAAAAAAATAGTCGAATTTTAATCTTCATTTAAGAATTCAATATTTGAAACTGAATTTTCATCAAATTTTCTCTTTTAAGAAAATAGAAAAAAATTATAAAAATAAAAATATATTGTGAGAACCTAGAAAATGGTAGTTTAGAATGGATAAGTTTTTGAAAATAATGAATGCGATTATTTTCTCATGATTCTCCATTGATCAACGATTCTGACGATGTCTTCTGATCATGTTATTGTTATTTTCAGGTTGAGTTATGATCTCTGATAAGTTTAAATAGGGATTTGACACTTGAGTTGGGTTGTTTGCACTGTTTCACATATAGGGAAGCTAGTTATGTTATTTTAAAACTAATACATGTCAGAATTATGAAATGAATGGTCATTCTGTGTTGTATTTTGATATGAATTTTAGATTGAGAAATGTTGTGTGGAATCTATGAAAATTTAGGTTTTTATCTGCTCAAGGGGGAATAACTATTGTTTTTGTTGTGCATCTAAGTTCAATTGAGGTGCATATTCGTGATGGAATTAGTGATTGATATTTGAATTGTATCTATGAAGGTTCTTGAGAAACCTTTTGGTAGTTATTGTAGACACAAGCAAGCTTGAAGCAAAGATTTGATAAAGCCAAGTGCATGAAGATCTCATGCAATTGATGAAGATCCACTTGAACATTATGTTTCTAGTGTATTAAATATGAAAATAATGTGTTAAATGTAATGATTAAATGTTATATCATGTTGGTAGGCTATATGACATAAGTTAGATATCTTGTTAGTCTTAGTGTGACCTTTTTAATCTATTAAAATGAGTTTTAACAGGTCAAAAGACTTGTTGTATATAGTTTATGGTATGAATGTATTCAATCAGCTGAATTATTTTTCAATCGATTGATTTCACTTAAGTAAAGAGAAATCAACATATTGTACGGAAAATTCAACCGACTGATTTCACTTAAACTAGACTATATAAGCTGTGTTTTCGAGAGCAGAGGTATATTTTTTGAGTTTTTGAGCGTGAAAACTTGTCATTCATCACTGGAAAACTCTCTCTCTCTAAGCTACACCATTTCAAACTGACAATTGGTATTTAGACCAAGGTTCTTGAGAGTTATTCAAGTTTGATAAACAAATATTTTATAATAGCAGAAAATAAACTCTCTTTTGCTAAAGGTGTCTCTATTCATAGGCCACTTATGTTTAGTGGCATAAACTATTAGTTTTGGAAAATAAGAATGCAAATTTTTATTGAATCAATAGACAAAGGGATTTGGGATGCAATTGTTAATGGACCATACACTCCTAAATGTCTTGTTGAAAATAAGCAGGTGGACAAACCTTGGACCATTTTATAGTTTTATTAATGAAATCAAGTTAAGTTTTATTAATAAAATATTATAGTTTTGTCTCTTCGATCTTAGTGAGAGTGATTTTCCTAAGTTCTTGAGTGATTCAAGAATTCATGAGTTTTATCAAAGGTCCTTCACACCTTTGTGTGTTTAAACTCTTAGACTTCCTTGGAAGTGTAACGTCTATCAATTTCCGCTCCATCTTCTTATCTATTTCCATTAACTCGTTTTAAACAATTTCTCAAATATCTTACTTATTAGCATTTTCAACCTTGATAGATTAGTAAAACGAATCCACCCCTCTGGAAGCGACACCAATGTTGTGAGCCAAAGATTGGTGGAGAAACTACTGTTACCGGTAAGCTTTCATCCGAATCAAGCATGGATCAAATTCAGTACATGGAAATGTGTGAAAGAAGTATTATATGATATCGCTCCTATGGACTCTTGTCATCTTCTATGATGGTCATGGTTTCGTTTTAAAACACTCAATCTTGATGAACGTTTTCTTTATTTGAGGAATGAGGGACACAAAATTAAATTGAAGTTTATGAAACCAACACAAGTTAGTAAGGATCAATATAGGCTGAAGGAAAAGATAGAAAATGAAAGAATAGAAAAAGAAGCAATAGGGAGTGAAGAAAGAAGGGAAAATGAAGAAAAAGAAAAGGAAGTAGAGAAAACAAGGACGAAAAATTTATTTGTCTATGGATTTTCTTCTACGGTTTGTAATGTTATTTTACAAGAACAAAAGGATAGGCATGTTAAGACAATACACCAACTTCCATGTTTGAAAAGGAAGCTTGTTCATAGTGCTTTATTATGCATCCAGTCCGATGATGAAGAACAAAGCTTTCAAACACAACGTATGGAGTTATTTGTTATTACATATGAAGCTGGGGTAGTGTTGGCAAGAAAGGTGCTCCACAAATTGCAACCACTGGAGAGGAACAAAACTAAATTTATTCAAGTTGCATTTGATCTTGGAGGACGAGAAATAATTTCAAGTTGTGGAGAAATAAAGTTCTTTACAAGGACATAATAAACTTTAATTAAAACTAGTAGAAAAATAAAACCTTGAGAATCGAGACGAATCTTCTCAAAGAAGGATGGTATGATGTGAATTGCATCATGGCCCAAATGGAGGAGGACTAACGTGCCACATTGATGCAGTTTATTTTATTTAAATAAAGGTCCAATGCTTTGTAAAATTGGTTGACCAAATTTTGTCTTGGCTTAACCAATTAATGGGCTTTAGTTTTTCTTTATTTTCAAGTTAAATAAGGGCCCATTTGCCAACTTAAGAACCAGCCTTTGGAAGACCAAGAGGACCTTTGTTGAATGCTTGTGGATGACTTTTGGTTACCTTAATTTCAGTTACAATCATCCATTAAGTAGTGGATCATTATTAGCTTGAGTATATCATTAATAGCTTTAAGTGGGCTGTAATTGAAATTTATGTGTCTTTTGTAATTCTGATGGTTAAAGCTCCTATATAAGCTAAACCATTTTTATCATTGAAATGAAGTTGAGTTTTATTAAGAAAATATTATAGTTTTATCTCTTCTATCTTAGTGAGAGTGATTCTCCTAAGTTCTTCAGTGATTCAAGAATTTCTGAGATTTATCAAAGGTCCTTCATACCTTTGTGTGTTTAAACTCTTAGGCTTATCTTCCATCCTTGGAAGTGTGACGTCTATCAATTTCCACTCCATTTTCTTATCTATTTCTGTTTTCTTGTTTTAAAAAATTTCTTAAATTTCTTGCTTATTAGCATTTCAACCTAGATAGATTAGTAACACGAATCCACCCCTATGGATTCTCATCATTTGGTATTCGGAGCCTAGTTGTGGGATTGGAATAGCAATGAAAGTTTATTATACAAGGTGTTTAATTGAAGGCCAACCATGATTAGTTGCATACGATTACAGAAGCGACAACAATGTTGTGAGCCAAAAAATTGTGAAGAAACTCTAGTTACTAGCAAGCTTTCATCTGAATCAAGCATGAATCAAATTCAGTACAGGGCAATGTGTGGAAGAAGTATTATGTGATATCGCTCCTATGGACTCTTGTCATCTTCTTCTAGGATGGCCATGGCTTCGTTTTAAAACACTCAATCTTGATGAACGTTCACTTTATTTGAGGAATGAGGGACACAAAATTAAGTTGAAGTTTATGACACCAACATAAGCGGGGAGGTCCGTAGAGTTGGACTACGAGTGGGGAGGTTCGTAGAGGTAAGACCACGAGCGGACAGGTTCGTGGAAGCATGTTTATCTTGGGTCCATGGTCAAGTAATTGGGTCACTTGTATGTTGGAAAAACGTTAGGGCAGTAAGGTTTCTTAGCTAAGAATTAATTGAAATAAAGTGTTTTGGGGTGAATCTTTATTTTATGAAATTATAAGTTTACAATGTTATGAGCTCACCTTTTTTTGTTTGTGTTTGGCGATGATCGTGTGACTTGTCACACGGGAGCAAATGATATTTCAGGTGATGTTGGTCATGCTTAGAGATGGAGAGATGGCTAACATGGGATTTTTGGCTAGTGATGCAGTTTATGTGTTTTTCAAAACAATTCAGTTGGTTTATTGGAACTTGTAGTACATTTACGATTTGACTTATTTAAATTTTAGCACGTTGAATAATTTTCAAATTTTTCCGCATTTGGGAACAAATAATTATATCGTGATTTTCAATTATAAATTATTGGTTTAATTACTCAGATGGTACCCACTTTGGTACAAGTGTGTCAATCTGGTACCCGTCTTTAAAAAAGTGTCAATTGCAGCTCAACTTTTGAGAAAGTGCTTCAATTAAGTCTCTTTCAAACGGAGTTGACTAACGCTATTAACGACGTGACACGTGTCAGTCTGTGATTTTTTTTTTATTTTTTTATAAATTTTTTATTCTTTTAAAATTTTTTGAAAAAAAAAATAAAAATGTCACGTGTCAGGTCCCTGTGTGTGACACGTGGCATTGTTAGTGTCATGTGGCATTGCAATGCCACGTGTTCGGTGTCACTATCAGATGTCATTGTGTTGATTTTGATTTAGTCCCTCTATATGTCTTTTTGTTTCAATTTAGTACCTACTTTATGTGTATCTGATTCAATCTTGTCCCAATTTTTTAATAATTAAAATATTTTTGTAATCCAATTTTTATAAGATTAAAACTAATTAAGTATAAATATTTTTACAAAATTAAGTACTAATATTTATATTATTTCTCTCAATTTCAGACCAAATTTATTATTTGTATAAATGTTTTACTAATATATTTTATTAAAAATGACTTTTTAACATATTACTTTATTAATTACTTTTTTATTAAGTACTTATGTTTTGTTAATTATTATTATTTTTTTCAAAATAGAACAATATTGTCTTTTACTAATTTTAAACCAAAATACGCATTCATATACTCAAATTTATAACATTACAACTCACATGCATCATTCTAGTATAAGCACACATCCATTCCTTTTATAAATTCATACATTCGTGCTAACATATCTAAATTTATATATTCAACATGACACAATAAGTACTACCAAAAACATACTCATCAATCCTTATAAAACACAACATATCTCTAAAATAAAACACAACATATGTCCAAAATAAAACACTGCATTGAACTGACAAATCCTTATAATACCCAAACATAATAAAAGTTAAAGTATCAATACCACTAAATATATAATGTTGTCACCACATAACTCAAGTTAATAAACTAAAGTTCCACACGTGGAACCATATAAATAAAGCAAATTCCTACCCATAATTGCTAAGTTCTTCGACTATATAATTTATGTTACATATCCTTAACCAGTAAAAGTTTATCCACATAAATAAAATATTATTTATACATAAATACACATTTATATGAATCAAAGTTACCAAATATACTAATATATATATACTAATATATAAAATATAGCATGTGACTTTCTCCATCCATATAATATAAATTATTGTAATCAATAGGATGTATCATATCCTAGCAATAAGATAAAATATTATTATTTACATGGTATATGTCACAACCACAGTATTTTAGCATGACATAAATATAATATATTATATAATTATAAAAACATAACTCTGATGCATTTTATAAAATTTCGTGAAACACAGTATCCATAATTTCTTTTTTTTACCTTCATCCATAAGGCCACGTCAACTAAATATTTCATTCATGTACAACTACCACACAAAAGCTAAACATCATATCAACCTATTTTAACTTTTATAAATATTATCTTAAAATAATAATAAAAAATGAATAAAATACAATTCTATTGCACCTTTTACGTACATCATCATTCTTTCCATAAATTAAAATTTCACTTCTAATACCCATTGTCAAAACTTAAACCCCAAATTTTCTTTGCATCGTCCATCCACAAATAAAGAAAACTCTGCTATAGAAAATCCAACACATTTATGCTATAATAAATTTCGCATTACTAAAATCCATCCATCACATGCTTAATATTTAAATGAAAATTATATCATTGAACCTACCTTCATCTCTTTACCAACCCAAAATCCCACTAATGCTAAAATAAATCATTATAATTTTGCTATAATCAAGGTTTGAACTCACTTCCACACAATTGGTAAACAAATACACAACCAATCAACCAATTCATGTTTCATGGCATTTCATGCGCACAAGGCTTTATAATTTGGTATCCCACAACCACGCATGCATGCAAAATAATTAAATAATAAAATTAGCATACTAATAGCCTAGTATAGAACTCAAATCCACATCCTTTAAACACCACTCCATACACTCAACTACTTAAACTGTCATTGTTCCTTGTTAAATATCCCTCCACATTAATTACTCTAAAGATCCCTTCAGTTGCATTTAATTTTTCTGGGTCTTACATCATGACTATCTCCTACCACATACAAAAGCCTAATTCAAATTTCCTTTTTCCTCTTTTCAAATTTTGATTTTCATTTGTTAATTTTCATTATTTTAATTAACTTATCACACCAAAATTTCACGTCACAAAATGGTTATGAGCCACGTGTGCCAAAGTTGCCGCATAAAAACCATGTTCAATCAGTCAAAGTTAATGATTTTAATGACGTCAAAATAATATGATTTGATTGATGCACTTAAACAAATTGGGGTACCCAATAGACTAGTTTGACACACTACTTCCAAGATGGGCACTATCCAAGTAATTAAACCTAATTAAAACTATATAATTTTATGGAATTGAAAATATCTCAATCATAATAAGCATTCATGAGAACAAGTAAAACACTTACCATCAAATATTAATGCAACATGATTCTAAAAGTACTATAACAATTCCTCATTCCTTATTAACAAAGTCAATGAATATTTATTAAATCCAATTCCTCTTATACAATAAATATTCTAGCATTAAGCATCATGTTATAAGCGATCAATATAGTAATGTCCCTATGAATAGTTAAATATTTTTGTTTGTCAAAAAAGATAGATACTTTTATGTATCCTAATATGTTGAGTAAGTTAATCACAACTAATCATAAGAGAAACTTTCCAAATTTATTCTTTAGATTGTAAAGGCATGTTCTATATATTTTCCATAATTCAATCTATAAGAACAAAACAAATTAATATACTAAACTTTATTTCTAACAAATCACTATCATGAAATGATTTTTATCAAAATTAATTCAAAATATCACTTTACATATCTCTCTTCATAATTCCAGATCATGAGTTATAAGTTTATCATATAGATGCATGCATTATAATCAGGTTAAATTACCAACATAAGTTAGATCACAATAACTCATACTTGTTGGAAAAGAATGTCAAGTTAAGCTAAGCTAAACCAAGAGGAGGGGGAATGAATTGGTTTTGTAGACCTTTTAAAAATATTGATCCTTTTTTCGTGTGAAATCTATTTCAATAAGAAAACTAAATGCAATTAATTTAGAAATCAAGATTGATAAATATTGACGATCAATGAAATAAGAATGATAAAGGAAAAGAAAGATGATATAAAAATTTATACCGGTTCAAATTACCATTGGTTCTACATCCGGTCTCAACTATTCAAACTTGAATAACTTATGAAACCTACTATCTTTATATGTTTATATAAGCACCGACCACAAACAAAACATACACAAAAACAACAAACATAAGAATAACTTCTGAATACAATCAAGAGGATATATCCTATCCTTGAATCACGCTAAGAGAAAAGTTAACCAAATCAAATCCTCAACACTCAAAGGATTAAACTAGAACACTCCAACAACTTAGTAAAAAACGATGTCCCCGTAGAATAATTGTTACGTCCTAAATTAATTACTTTTCCTATAGTAGAAAAATATTAAATAACTACACTATTTATCAAGATATTTCACTAGATTTATTTTATTTATAACGATGATATTTTACATGCAAACCATAATTATACATATTATACTTATATTACAATTATCAGATTTATTTCCTTCCTAATAATTATACAACTTCATTATTATATTTCTCTGGTGGAAGCTAGTCGATTAACATTATATAAGAAGGATTTACATGGGTAGTCGTGGCCGGAATGGTAAATGTAACAGTAATAGGTCCTGTCAAAGGGATAGGAGGCGAGCCGTGTTTGGAAGAGACAAAATTGACAATCCTTTACCTTTAAAAGTCATTGTGTTATTTTGGGCATCTATAGTCCGTTGCATATAAGAGAAAGTTACCTGAATTATAGCATTAAACTGATCATGTAAGGAGATTCTATTTATTCAAATATTATTTATATATTCATTTTATTATAGTTAGGGGAAAAAAAACAAAACACAGAAGGAGAACAAATACCATGAAAATAATATAAATAAAATACAACATTTTTATATACACAAATCTAACTTTTGTTTTATTTGTAATGAATCAAGTATAAATTATTTTTTAATTATTTTTTAATGGTTAGCCAAGATAAATGAGTTTTACTATGGTCAATAAATCAAGAACATCTCATCTAAAATAAAGTTTACTCATTCAGATTCTCAACACCAAACCTTTGATTACAAATTAAATTTTAACTTGAAAGAATAAAGAATAAAATGAATAACTATGAACTAATAATTTTTAATTTTAAGAATATATAATAGAATAAGTAATCATTATTTATATATTAACTAATGTAATTTATAATATGATAACAACATATACTTATTTATATATATATATATATATATATATATATATATATATATATATATATATATATATATTTTATATATATATATATTTTTTTTATATATATATATATATATATATATTATATAT
>Ga0214542_1011121_pt1 | contig 12547 bp, 14 predicted proteins | sample CNSS1metaG_FD_160096 | JGI IMG/M metagenome (GOLD analysis project Ga0214542, IMG submission 160096) | Root nodule microbial communities from cowpea collected in UCLA plant growth center, Los Angeles, California, USA - CNSS1 | ecosystem: Host-associated > Plants > Roots > Nodule | place: USA...
ATATATTAGTGTAAAATAGAATAATCAAGTAAATATATTTTTCAAATAATTTAAGAAAGTATACGAATTATATTATAGAACTAATAAATATGTAGAATTAATAAAAGAAATAAGAAAAGTATAAATTATATTGAAATGATACAAAAGATAAATGTGTTTTAAAAATGGCTAAACAAATAATAAAATTAATTTTAATTAGTATAAATTATACAATTGACGTGTAACTAATAATGTAATACACTAACACAAAAAGGAGCTTATAACATCTTGCAGTTAACGTTTGTTGAAGAGAAAGCATAAGTTAAAAGTGGCCGGTGGCATTTTTGTAAAAAATGCGTCAATTTTGACATTTGTGCAGTAATTACCTGACGTCCCGTAACGTTGGTTACTGAGGCGCCTGACATCCCTCAACCATAACGTTTGTTGCCCACGTTCTCGACGTCCTGTAACGTCGGTTTCTTCACTAATCAAACGTGCCTTAACATCAGTTACTACCAGAATCGACGTCCCCCTTCATAAAATCATTCCCAGCGCCACGAAAAACTAACTTTTCTTCTTCTCCACGAGCCATCTCTGCCGGCCAGCACGACCTCTGCAAGTGAGTTTTCGACCTTTAATCTTGTTGGGTTTTCATTTGTACACCGATTTAAGCATTTTGAACCGATTGGATTTCGTTTTGTCTCCCTTTTATATAAATGCAAGGTTTTCCCTCTTTGCACGCACCGTGAAGCTTTTCGCCGGTAACCCACCCTCCTCCATCTGCATCCTTGTGTTTGCTACAAGATGTTAGTTTTTCATTTTCCTCTGATTCATGTATGCATTTATTTTGTATATTTTTTTTCGGTTATTTTTTTATTACGAAAATTATGATTTTTGATATATTTGGAATAAGAGTTAGATTTATTATAAGATGTGTTGTATGTTAAAATGATTTTAATGTATATTGTTGATTTTTTTTGCTTATTTTTTATTTTAAATTTTATGATAGTTGATAAATTTAATTGATAAATTTGGAATAAAATTTATATTTATTATTAGATTTGTTGCGTGTTAAAATATTTTTATTTTTATTTTTTAATATTATTATTATTGCATTGTTATTTTATATATGAAGATTTATTATATATTTAGTTCACAATTTTGAGCGAACCTTAGTCCCCGTTTGAGATCTAGTATAAATGATTAAATTTTTAATCGTTTGTATTAGATCTTGAATTGTCCGATCGGACAGTTTGAAAAAATTATTTTTCATAATTGTTTGTAACGTGTTAGGTTTATGCATAAATTTGATAAAATTTCGATTGAGGCAATTTGTGTTGTTCTCTGGATGCATACTTGATTGTGATCATAATTGATCTCTTTCATTTTGTGTACTTCGAGACCAATGCGAAATGCTGTCGAAATTTTGTCAAATTTATGATGTTTGACTTCTTCGTATATGTGTTAGGAAATTATGAAAAATATTTTTTTCGAATGGGTAGGGCCTTACCTTGAGAGAATTAAAAATTTGAGATTGATGAAGTTTTTTACGAAAATAGTATGGATTGAAGCTAGATGAATGATTGTCGCATCAATGAAGAGTATGAAAAGGGGGTTTCTAACTTTTTGCAATATGCTCAATGTCAACACCCAATTTCGTCCGGGTGAATAGATTTATTTTCAAAAACAAATAAAAAAAATAAAAAATAAAAATAAAAACAAAATAAAAAAATGTGAAACATTATTTTCTTCAAAGATTTTTCAAACTTTAATTTTAGAAAAAAAAAGAGATGAAAAAAAAGAAAAAAAGGAGGAAGAGCCCAATTTGTTATTAATTTTCATGAGCCCAATAACTCAAATATTTTCTACTTTTGTACCTGATAGAGAAATTAATTATATAATAATAATTAGAAGCAATATCTCTTCAAATGGTAAGAATCAATATTATTAATTGGGATTGATTTTGTTCTCTGATTTGTTACTGATAATGATTGATTTTGTGCTCTGTTTGGCTGCGATTTGATCCCCATAATATGCTGGTATCATGACCAATTCCTTCCTTATATTGTTCATTACAATTAAGGCTAAGATTGCATTGATATTGCAAGGTGTGAGTATAAATACGCACTCTGTCAGAACTGAATAAAGGGGATTCTCTACACTTCTCTCATTCTTTTCCATCACCACTCTCATATACATACCTCCTTTCTGATCTCTCTTCAAAAAAAACGTATTGAAGGAGGTAGACAAAAAGAAGAAGAAAACATTCTCTACACCCTCTCTTCCTCTCATTACCACCCACACAGACACCTCTCCTCTTTATCTCTATTGGAAAAACAAACACAAATTAGAAAAGGAAGCAAAAACAAAAAAGAAAAGAGAAAAGGTGAGGAGTTGAAAATTTTTAAGGTACATCACTCTCAATTCTTTCAGCTTTTGATTTAGGATTTTTCTTCAATTTTCATTCTTTTTTTTAATCATAAAAAATATTTTTTCCCCTTTATTTATTGTCTGCCCGGCCGCTCGCGTCGCATGACACCAATTTTAAAATAATTCCAAATAGTAAAACTTTAAATAAAAAAGTTTTCAAAATTATAAAAAGAATCAAATAAAAAAAGGTTCTCAAATAGTTTTTCATAAAGAACTACGTAACCCTGATTCTCCATTCACATGGAGATACGCAGGAGCGAGGATTAATCCTCGTCGGGCCCAAAAAATCAAAAAAATAGTTTGTTATTTTTTTGTACATTCTTTTATTAATATTTTTGGGAAAAATTAAATATTTTGAAAAAACCACATAAATTTTGCACATTTAATTAAAGGTACCGTCTTATGACGGGCGTTGTGGGGGTGCTAATACCTTCCCCACGCATAACCGACTCCCAGACCCAAAATCTGGTTTTTCGCAGACCTTGCTCTTTTTTATGGTTTTCCATAGTTTCCTATAATAACTATGGTGGCGACTCCGAACTCTGTTTTTACAAATTTTATATTTTTGGTTCATCGTCCCGTCGCGATTTCGGTTGTGACAGATGGTGACTCCACTGGGGATGCTAGAGAGTCAGACCATTTATTTGGATGTGCAAAATTGATGTGGTTTTTCTTCATATATTTTCTTTCTCATTGTTTTTCTTTTTTTCTTTTTTGGGTATTTGTATTTGTATTTTTTTTATATTTAGAATAATTGTATGTGTATATTCAATCTTCTTTATTTTTGTATTTGGATTAATTGCCATGTTTGGGTTTGGGTATACATTGTGTTCTCTCTTCACACACACACACATTTTATTCATTACATGAGTGCGACCCTATACCCGGGTCTGAGTTGCTTAGAATTATAGGGGATTGTGTAGCAGTGTCACAGTGGATGTACTTCCCAAGTGGTCATTGTGAGAACCCCAGCTAGAGTTGTTTGCTTCATTGGTACTCCCACTTCTTGTTGTTTACCAACTGTTGTGGGAAATGTCATGAAGTGGGCCATAGCTCTAGTGACCTTGATATTTAGGTATTAGGGAACTATCCTTGTGAGTACATATACTTTCCCTTATAACTTTAAGCATCAAACCCATGTTAAATAGAGACACTAAAAGGAGACTATTTGCGTCCTTTATCCTCATCTTTCCTTGTATGTAATATTAAATTCATCACAATCACGCCATTATTAGCCATAAACATACATTTCATTAGCATCATGTGAATAAGTGCCCTGTGAGGCACAAACATGCATGTCATTCCATTTTGTGGTTATCCAAAGATTCAAACACACAGCATGCATAGGCATAAATTTTGGAAAATAAACAAAAAAAAATGCACTAAAATAAAATTCAAATTGTTTCCCATTTTGCCTGTCACCAAATTCTTGGAATCTTTCTCATTAAAAAATGAGAAAATAATAAAACATTCTTTGGTCAAATCAGTGGATTTAATAAGGAAATAGAATTTTGTTTGTTATCATTTCTTTTGAAATACCCATCTAATCTTGCATGCATGAAATTGTTCAAATCTATTTCCCTATCCATCTCTCTTCCACCATAAACCTTGTTTCCATTTCCATGGAGGATCATCATAAACGGGACACATACCTTAAAATGATTTCAAGAAACTCTCTGAACAAAAAAAAAATACAAAGGGATAAAAAGTTCGCTAGACTAACAACTTTGAAGGACAATATAGGCAAAAAATAAGACAAAAAAAAGTGAAAAAAGAGAACCAAACAAGGGGCATCCTGTAAGATGAAAACAATTATTTTCCTGTGAATTAATTTTTTTTTTTAGAAAAAACAATCATGTTTTGAAATGATGTGTGGCCATGTTTCTTTATCCAAAAAAAAACAAAAGTAATTATCCTTTGCTACCCAATTTGAGCCTTCCAAAAAATTTCTTTCAAATTACCCTAAACAAGGATCACCCTCCCACTAAGGGTTGACATAATGTTTGCATTTGTTTCATCCGACTTGTAGTTCACCAATACAAAAATATCAAAAATAAAAAGAAAGAAATGACATGGTTATATAGAAAAAAAAAAGCAAAAATTTAAAGAATGAGAATAAAATGTCAAAATATAGAAAGCAAAAGAAAGGTGAACGAAATGAAGTCAAATAAATATTGAATGGAACATTATTCAAAGATCCTTGTTTGAAACAACCCTCACATCACTTGTTTGGGCCTTTACTATCATTCACTTCCATACCCCTAGCCTTGGCCACGATACAAGCCTAATAAAGTCCACACAGATCGAAGATTGGTTGTTATCTTTCGAAGGTTTTAATTTAGAAGAAAAATTAGATTTGCTAACAGGTTTGTTCTATAAAAAAGGTAAAAAAAAGATTGAAAAAATGTGTTCAGAGATTTTCTTTTAAACACTAGGGCAGATTATGTATGGTTGACATGTTTTCAAAAGTCCAAAATTAGCATGGGCAATCAGGCAATTAAGCTAAACTTCGGTTGTCCCCTTTCAATTCATTCTTCATGAAATTCCATTTTTTCTCATACAGTATCCTCCACTCTAAGCCTAAACCTTGACCAACCTTAACATAGTCCATCTTTATCAATCCCAAACCCAAACTAGGGCAGTCACTTTGTTTGTGATTCATATATTCCCATCATTCATTCTGAATTTGGGCATTTATTTACATTGAAGACTCTGATCACATTAGGGGCAACTTGTGAAGACCCCGTCATTTTCTTAATCTTCTCATTTGGAAAAGTCAAACATACTTTTGCACCCTAAGACCATCCTAGTCTCTCATACTAAGGCAAATTTTTGAAGTCCCTGTCATTTCCTTCATACCATCAATAACTAGGGAAAGCCCAAACACATTTTGTGCCCCGAGACTAATTCAAATTGGGGCAACTCCCTAGTTAATCTTCATCACCTCATCCAAACCTTTTCAAGCCCTTGGCAATTTCATGTATGTCATTGAAATAGTGTTTCAAAGAAATGATGAAAAAGTGTTTGTTAGTAAATTGATTAGACCAAGGAAATGATTTAGATAAAAGTAAAAAAAAATCAAAGTAGAATGACTCCATGAATTAGAAATAACAATGAAATGGGAATCAATTCAAATATCGTTTTCAAAAAAATGCAAAAGAAAAATTCATACATCATATCAAGTCATGCATAAATGAGTAAATCATCTTTTTGCATAAAGCAAATTTCACCTATGCATCCATGTATCCACGCATCCATGCATGCATCATCGTCTAAGTTTGAAAAGAAAATCATAGCATGTCATACATAATCAATGATTCATAACGTGTACATATGCATAACTCCTCCAACATTTCTTAGATTTATGAAGAAATGAAAAAATGAAAAAATAGAGCAAATTTCACTCATGCATTCACACATCCATGCAAGCATATCATATAGTTTCAAAAAGAAAATCATAACATTTCATGCATCATCAAATCATCCATCATACTCCACAAAATCATTTCAAAAAAAAAAGAAAAGAAAAGGTCAGCAATGATAATTTTTGTTTAAAAGTCTAAAAAACGTTAGGCATTCACTTGGTGTTTGTCGACAATACAAAAGCAAAATTCAGGTTCTCCTTTTATACATCAAGACCATCTGCAAGGCAATGGTCATTGATTCCTTTGTCACATTGAGGCCCTCTGCGAGGCAATGGTCATCGATCTCTTTACATCAAGACCCTCTGCGAGGCGATGGTCATTGATTTCTTTTGTCACATCGAGGCCTTCTGCGAGGCAATGATCATCGATCTCTTTACATCAAGACCCTCTTCAAAACAATGGTCATTGATTTCTTTTGTCACATTGAGGCCCTCTGTGAGGCAATGGTCATCGATCTCTTTACATCAGGACCCTCTGCAAAGCAATGGTCATTGATTTCTTATGTCACATCGAGGCCCTCTGCGAGGCAATGGTCATCGATCTTTTTACATCAAAACCCTCTGCAAAGCAATGGTAATTGATTTCTTATTTCACATCGAGGCCCTCTACGAGGCAATAGTCATCGATCTCTTTACATCAAGACCCTCTGCAAAGCAATGGTCATTGATTTCTTATGTCACATCGAGGCCCTCTGCGAGGCAATGATCATCGATCTCTTTACATCAAGACCCTCTGCGAGGCAATGGTCATTGATTTCTTATGTCACATCAAGGCCCTCTGTGAGACAATGGTCATCAATCTCTTTACATCAAGACCCTCTGCGAGGTAATGCTCATTGATTTCTTATGTCACATCGAGGCCCTCTATGAGGCAATGGTCATCGATCTCTTTACATCAAGACCCTCTGCAAGGCAATGGTCATTGATTTCTTATGTCACATCGAGGCCATATGCGAGACAATGGTCATTGATTTTCGGATCGGGACCCTCTACATTGTAATGGTCATCGAATCCTTTAGATATAGACTCTCTCCTCGGGATTGGTCTAATCTCTTTTTCAAAAAATCAAAGTACAAAAAGAATATGGTTTGTCAAATCGTGACCCTCTACATGGTAATGGTCACTGAATCTTTTGGATATAGACCCTCTTCTCGGGATTGGTCTAATGTTTTCTCAAAAAGTCAAAAAAAAAAAATTTTGGATCGGAACCCTCTACATGGTAATGGTCGCCGAATCCTTTGGATCTAGACCCTCTCCTCGGGATTGGTCTAATTTGGTTTTTTCAATAAATAAAAAAAAAAACAACAAAAAGAATTAGTGTGTCAAATCGAGACTCTCTACTTGGTATGGTCAAGTTTGTCTTCAAATTTATCTTCTTTTGAAACCCGAACGAAATTAGTGTTTTTATCTTTACTTATCTTTTATTACAATAAAATGAAAAGTCAAATTTTCATATTATCTAATAAAATCTAAGTAAAGAGGGGCAGTTGTCAACATCCAATTTCGTCTGGGTGAATAGATTTATTTTCAAAAAAAATAAAAAAAAATTAAAATAAAAAAATAAAAAAATAAAATAAAATAAAAAAATGTGAAACATTATTATCTTCAAAGATTTTTCAAACTTTAATTTTAGAAAGAAAAAAAGAAAAAAAGAGAGATGAAAAAAAAAAGGAGGAAGAGCCCAATTTGTTATTAATTTTCATGAGTCCAATAACTCAAATATTTTCTACCTTTGTACCTGATAGAGAAATTAATTATATAATAATAATTAGAAGCAATATCTCTTCAAATGGTAAGAATCAATATTATTAATTGGGATTGATTTTGTTCTCTGATTTGTTACTGATAATGATTGATTTTGTGCTCTGTTTGGCTGCGATTTGATCCCCATAATATGCTGGTATCATGACCAATTCCTTCCTTATATTGTTCATTACAATTAAGGCTAAGATTGCATTGATATTGCAAGGTGTGAGTATAAATACGCACTCTGTCAGAACTGAATAAAGGGGATTCTCTACACTTCTCTCATTCTTTTCCATCACCACTCCCATATACATACCTCCTTTCTGATCTCTCTTCAAAAAAAACGTATTAAAGGAGGTAGACAAAAAGAAGAAGAAAACATTCTCTACACCCTCTCTTCCTCTCACTACCACCCACATAGACACCTCTCATCTTTATCTCTATTGGAAAAATAAACACAAATTAGAAAAGGAAGCAAAAACAAAAAAGAAAAGAGAAAAGGTGAGGATATACTGAAAATTTTTAAGGTACGTCACTCTCAATTCTTTCAGCTTTTGATTTAGTTTTTTTTCAATTTTCATTCTTTTTTTTAATCATAAAAAATATTTTTTCCTCTTTCTTTATTGTTTGCCCGGCCGCTCGCGTCGCATCACACCAATTTTAAAATAATTCCAAATAGTAAAAATTTAAATAAAAAAGTTTTCAAAATTATAAAAAAATCAAATAAAAAAAGGTTCTCAAATAGTTTTTCATAAAGAACTACGCAACCCTGATTCTCCATTCACATGGAGATACGTAGGAGCGAGGATTAATCGTCGTCGGGCACAAAAAATCAAAAAAATAGTTTGTTGTTTTTTTATACATTCTTTTATTAATATTTTTGGGAAAAATTAAATATTTTTGGAAAAAATTAAATATTTTGAAAAAACCACATAAATTTTGCACATTTAATTAAAGGTATCGTCTTATGACGGGCGTTGTGGGGGTGCTAATACCTTTCCCACGCGTAACCGACTCCCGGACCCAAAATCTGGTTTTTCGCAGACCTTGCTCTTTTTTATGGTTTTCCATAGTTTCCTATAATAACTATGGTGGCGACTCCAAACTCTATTTTTACAAATTTTATATTTTTGGTTCGTCATCCTTTCGCGATTTCGGTTGTGACACTCAAGAACACGCAATCTCTGTTAATGGGACATATTTTTGTCCTTGTGTTCGTTGTCTTAATCAAATACGTCATGACTTAGACATAATGCGTGATCATCTTTTCATCTTCAGTATAATGAGAAGCTATACACTTTAGACTTGGCGTGGAGAAGTATTAGACAAGCCTACGACATCACGAGGAATAGATTATGAAGACCAATGGATGAATGATCGTTTAGAAGACATGGTATGTGATGTTGGAGAAGAAGGTGTTATCTCACATGGGCACCAGATGGAGGGACTTCAAGGCAAGGCTCACACGTTTATCTGTGTTCAGAGACAGACAACATGATACTCCTTGTATAAAGTAATCAATCTCTGAGGAGGATTGGATGCATTTTCGTGAATGTAGAGAGTCCGAGGATTGGCAGGTTTGTTTATGAAATTTGTTTATAGTGACACTAGTCATACATTTTTGAATTAAAGTTAGTAAATAATTTTATGTGTGTGATAGGAAAAAAGGACAGCAGCCCAAGAAAGAAAAAGGCTTAATGATACACCGCACGTATTCTCTAGAGGTGGTTATGCCTTATTAGAGAAAAAAAATGAAAAAGTCTCGTGTGCAAGCCTTAGGACTTGAGTCCCCTGACAAAGTACCTACAATTCCTAGGTACGAGCTGTGAAAGGCTGCTCAGACTAAGTCTGATGGGATCATGACATCACAATCAACTAAAATGATATTTGGAAGAATAGTAAGTACATCCCGTATTTGACACCCATAGTTCATATGCTTCCTCTTTATGATTAAACTTGTTTATGTGGTGCAGGATGAGTTAGTTGAGCAAGAGACCCAAGGTTCATTTGTTGGTCATGGTTGGGACGATATACTAACAACAGCGATTGGAAAGCGAGAGCACCCAGGACATGTTCGTGGTGTTGGAGGTTTCATTGGTCTTTGAGATTACTTTGATTTAAGAGGCCTTGAGGAAGATGGAGCAACAAATGGAGGAAAAAATGAACCAACGCATGGGAATTATGGATCAACACTTCATGGAACAACTTCAAAAACAACAACAAATACAAAGAGCACTTGAAGAAAAGTTTTATCCATGCAGTAGTAGAATACGGAGATCCCCACTCAAGCTCCTACAGGAAAACGTGTGAGCACAAAAGGCTCATGCTCTGCTACAGATCATATTGACTACACGAGTTAGTATAAGCTATTGGTTTATGGAGATCCTCCGCACGAAGTGGCCATAGGAAGACAACTTCAAGGGGGGAGACTATCCATGGTGTTCCTCTACTGCACCAGTACGCGCGTGTGACAATTGATGAAATTCTAGATCCCCATGCTCAAGTGCCTTTGCCAACTTAAGAAATCCAATTCGTTAGGGAGGCTTTAGGCACATTTATAGCTTGGCCTAAAGCATTGATGATGCCATACTTTGGCCCACAAAAGGTAATATGGCATCATATTCTTAGTAGTTCAATTTTATAATTTATAAATTTTTTGATCTTATACCTTTCAAAAATCTTTATTTCAATCCACCTGTCCTGAAAAGCAACATGTTAGGCGTCAATGTGTTATACGTGAAGATGATGACATGGCAAAAGCAAAAGATGACGTTGCAGAAGACAAGATGTTAAATATTTAATTTTACAACTATGGTGCATGTAAGATATTTTATTGTATTCCACATTTAGAACTTGAAATTGATATTTTTTAATTTATACCTAACCGTTTTATTGTAGGTACATGGACAAAGTAATTGTGGAACAAGGTCGAGCTTCCATGTATGGATTCATTGAACCTCGGACAATTCAAGCTTCTAGAAACTCACTTGATCCCGTGAAAAGTTATTTGCAAACATGGATGGCTGCGTTAAATAGAGATATTTACATTGCACCGTGAAAAGTCCCACTCTTGCATTTAACTAATCCACTACAAGGTTAAATGGTATGAATTTTGCTTCATGTAGTCAATATCAACAAATACGGATGAGAAGTTTCTAAAGATGGAAAATGAGCTCATAACTCTTAAAAACCAACTGCAAACATGGGTTGCCTACATTGCTTCTAGAGATGACGTTGCTGACCATTTTGCTGTTATGGCTGCTGGTTTGGTATATACTTCGGTTAATGAGGTAAAATTTAATAGTTTATTTAACAAATTACATAAGTTTATTATGATACACATATGAATTTGAATAAGTTATAAGTTTTTTTTATTCCAGGTACCCAATGTTGGAAGTGGTGCTCTATCACCTATTGGTATAAGAAGATCAAGCGGGACAAAAAAGACAAGTTAGGAACATAGCTATAGAAATTTAGCAAAATGTATTATAATAATGTTTTAGATTTTTTTTGGCTTTTGTTTTGAATGTGAAAATTTTTGGATGGGATTTCATAATATCAACTTTTTAAATATGAAATATGAATTATGAATGAAAGTATTAATGATCAAGATGTTGTCTGTGATGTTTTTAATTTTATGGAAAACAGGTTCAATAATAATGGAAAGCAGGTTACATAAAAATAATATTAAAAAAATCACATTCAAATTATGGCAGTTGAAACGTCGTATAACGCATTCGTATAGTGCAAATAATGGCATTTCTAGGTGTTGTATTTCGCATGACAATTCTTTAAAAATAAACAAATTAAGACGGTTTTCACTGCCATTATTTGTGCACAAAATACGGTAGTTCAAACTGCCATTATTTACGCAATGCATTTAAGGGCAGGTGTTATGGTGTTTCGTCCAAGACCGCCATATTATTCATTGTGGCGGCATGATATATGGCAGTATCAGCACCCGCCATACGTGCAAAATATGGTAGACAAAACCGTCATTTTATACCCCAAATAACCGTTGTATTTAACAATTTTTTGTAGTGTTTAAACAATGATAATCATGCATAATGAATTTGTATATTATCTTTTTAGCGCTTCAAGAATCCATCACCTTTATCGGAAGACACTATCCAAACACTGAGACAAAAGTGGGCAGCATATTTATTGGAACAATGGAGTTAGGCCCTAAAACATTACAATTTTATTTTAAAAACTTTGTAGAACAATTTCTTGATGAATGTTTTAGTTTTGTGGTAATTGTAAAAGTTTAAACAACTTTACAATTATGAGTGAAAATTACCACGTTCCTGTAAATGTTCTGGGAATTTTCTATTTTTCAGGTGTGGGAATATGTAAATACAGCCAAAATTTAAAAAAAACTGCTGAATTTGACATTTGTCCTTGCACTGACAAACGTCAAGGGACGTCAGCTGTAGCACTACCTAACGTCTCTTGACGTCTGCCAGTGCAAGGACAGACATCAATTTCAGCCTTTTTTCCCTCCTGTTGGCGCGAGTTGAACGTCGGGTGCAGATATAACTAACGTAAAGGGACGTCAGATTCTTATTTTTCGACATTAGCTGACGTCAGTTTTTTTTAGACGTTAATTTTAACGTCACCATATATGATGTTAGTATTTTTGTAGACGTCAAAACTTTTTGTGTTAGTGGAATGTGAAATTACAAAATATTATATCTTACAAGAAAATCTTCAATTAGAAACCAATTTTAGAAACAAAAAAAATCAATAGTCATTATAATGACCAGTTTAGATACCAATTTAAAAAATTAAAACTTATTGGTTACTAAAATAGTCACTATTATAAATAAAAAAAGAATTATAATTGATCACTAATTAATTACATACCAATTTAGAAATTAAGTAATTTTGGTAGGCAAAACCTAGGTAGCTAATTTTAGTGACTAAATTTGTAATATAGAACACAATATATATATATATATATATATA
>Ga0214542_1011126_pt1 | contig 12536 bp, 11 predicted proteins | sample CNSS1metaG_FD_160096 | JGI IMG/M metagenome (GOLD analysis project Ga0214542, IMG submission 160096) | Root nodule microbial communities from cowpea collected in UCLA plant growth center, Los Angeles, California, USA - CNSS1 | ecosystem: Host-associated > Plants > Roots > Nodule | place: USA...
TTATAAAATTATAAAATTATAAAATTATAAAATTATAAAATTATAAAATTATAAAATTATAAAATTATAAAATTATAAAATTATAAAATTATAAAATTATAAAATTATAAAATTATAAAATTATAAATTTATAAAATTATAAAATTATAAAAATATAAAAATATAAAAATATACAATTATAAAATTTTAAAATTTTAAAATTATAAAAGTATAAAATTGTAATTTTGTTTAGTTGGTATTATAAAATATTTATCAATACAGGTTAAGACATATTAGTAGGATTATTTTTTCAATAAAGATCTAGTGATTTTTTTTATTATTATCGTCTACAGGGATTTTTTCTTACCGTTGTCACTAGCGTTAGTAATAATGTTTTTAATTTTATAAAGTTTTTCATGTAGTGATATTTAAATTCTTTAACTAACAAAAAAAAAGTTATTATTTAACAAATTTTAATTATCCTATTTAAATAACATATTTCAAAAATTAAACATTTTATAATAAAAACAATTTAAATTTAATGTATTTAAATATTTAAAAAATTTGTAAAATTCTTTATTCAAACACAAAGTTAATTAATTTCATAAACCATTTAATGTTACATTAATTGACTGCTTATTGAAGATATTTTTTTCTATCCTCTTTAATTTGAAGCTTGACAATGTATGAACTAGACATTGAATGTGAAGCTAGCAAAAAATAGAATAAATTTTTTTTTTCATTTATCAGTGAAGCTTTAAGATTTAAAAAATGTTAAAAAGAATTATAATTATTGAACAAGAGAGTGAAATTGGGTAAAAATATAATGTCATAGGAGTGATTTCTTTTGCGAAAATTAATTTGAAAAAGGATGTGCAAATAAGTTTGAATAGATTTGAATGTTAAGTTTGTGTTATGTCTTTTAAGGAATTTGGAAGAGAAAGTGAATAGATTTAAAATATAAAGTTTACGAAAGTTTGTGAAAGATTTGATTAATGACATATATAAAAATAATTTTTAATAAATTAAAATGTAAGATTAATATTTTTTTCGTGTTATTAAAATTAATATATAATTATTTATTATTATCATTATTTATTATTATTAGATTAAATTATGTTTTTTATCTTTATTTTTATAAGAAAATATCAATTTGGTCACTTTCATTCATTTGTCTCAATTTCGACTTTTTCTTGTCTTTTATCATCTTTTGAATTTTCCAACTTCATTTATCATCAAGCTCAAGGTCTTTAGCTTTCTTTTTGTAACTGGGAAATCACCAAATTGGTCACAAATGCAACATCTATAGGACATTGGAATTAACCCTTGTATCTTCTATAGGTTAGTCATGAGTTTAGTTTGCTTTAGCTACACAGACACACATTAAAATGTCCAAAAAATATAATCAAAGCTTAAAAAACCAATTTAGCACCAAATTTCATTCAAAACTCATTTTATCCAAACCTAGTGAATTTAAAGACAATTAGCATCGAAGAAAGTCAAGTGAATGTAAGAAAAAATGCAAGTGCGTAAAAATGCATTCAACATATGCAATAATAAAGCAATTATGCAAGTGAGAAAAAAAATTAAAAGAAAGATATAAACCATGCTAAAAAGCACATTATATTAATTTATAGAAGAAAGATTTTGCATTCCAAAAATTATATAGACCTCTCCTTAATGAATTTGTGGCCATTAGACATTTTTTTTAATTCCCTCTAGTCTGGCATTAATAGTTGTCACTTAGGTTAGGATCTTTGTAATTCAAATAAAAAGGAAAAATAAAAAGAATAAATCTATCACAAAGACATTAATGTGCATGTGTTCTCCCTTTCTACCATAAGCCATGTGTTTCAAGTTATGCACAAAGTCTCACTTGGGTGCATTTATTTGGAATAGAAAATATGGGTTGGATTCCGAGAGAGAAAATGGAATATGGGTGTAGTGGATGGCAAGAAATGCATTTTAGGTGTAAGGAAAATAATACTTTCATAGCCTTAGAAAAATTACAGCCATTTCATTTTGCTACATATTTTAAAATAAAGTAAAATAAAATAAATATAATTAAAATATTCTTATTTAAGTTATTAAATGAATTTTAATGGGGTAGATAGTTTAAGTTGTCAATTATAAGTTGTTAAATGGGTATATTTTGTTTAATGGATGTGAAACATAGCACCACCATAGTATTTAAAAAAAAATGTATTTAAATTTTTTTCCTACAATTCCTTTTTAATTTTAATTTTAATTTTATCTTCCCAGTTTTATTTATTTTAATTATAAATGTCAACTTTAATTTAATTTTAATAACATTTCTATTATTTACATTTAAAATTTAAATTATATCACATTTATTTTCGAGGATAAAATGGTAATTATCTATTTTTATTCATTAAAATATTTTTATAATCTATGATATTTATCACATCATACACAAATTTTCACAAATTTTCATCTCAAATATACTTAAATCACGTTATCTATCCCTTAATCAAAACAATAACAAAATCTTCTTTACATCCCCTCAAATCCATTTGCTCACTCTCACTCAAATACACTCCCCAATCCAAACACACCCAAAATTTTTTATTGTTGCTCTTTTCCTCTTTCGCACCACCCCTTTTCCCATTTCTCCTTTCCTTTAAGGGTTGTCTCCAAACCCTATTTTTTTCCCCACTAGTGCAAAAACGACAAACCACGACGCTGAGTAATGATGTTTATATCGCTAACGTAGAAACAAGGTGTACATTGGCATTGGTTGATGTGAGTTGTGCACATTGGTTGATGTGAGTTGTACACATTGGTCTCCTCTCTCATTTGGTAAAGCTTATGGTGGAGATTGTATTTTATGGTGATGTTGTAGTTCCTATATCGACATTGAATTTTGGTATTGTATCACAAGCATCGCAAACCTTGCTGAAACATCTCATAAGGATGACAACACAGATTGAATTGGTTACACCACACATTGAATTAGATTGTATTTCCACTAATATTGTTACATATGTAGTATATAGTATCCTAACTAATGTCATGTATGTTTTGTGTAGCAACATGAAATAGAGTTGCATGTATCAAAAAATAATTTGGAGGATCCACTAGCCACATTGACGAAGGTTAGTTGCAACCATAGGCAAAAAGCGAGCGGTGATTCCTTAGGATGCTCCTATTTTGGGCAAATTCAACGAGCTTCCATTGTTCATATATAAATCTGATTTGATGGAGATCTTACCAAGATATGATGAGGAGTTAAAAATATTTGTTGTGCAATTATGGATGATGTAAGTTTACTTTTAAAATCATTTTTATTTGTTACCTTATTACACATGTGTTATTAATGTATCAAATTTAGCTACTTGCGTGGTTTGTGTTTGGAAGCAAGAAAGGATGACACATATGGGTTTATAGACTCTTTCCAATGGATAACAGGAATCTAGAAACAAAAAACTACATCACTAACCATAATGCAGCGAAAGAAACAAGTTTACCTTGCTCCATACATAAATAAGTAAGTTTATCATTATTTTTAACGTATAATTTTGGCATTTTAAATATATATTAACTAATAATGCAATCGTCATTGACAATTGCTAGTTCTATGAGTACTAGAACGTACCACTTTTTAGTTTTTCTCTTTGCATAGAAAGCCCCCCCTCCCCCCCTCCCCACCCCCTTATTTTTAAAATATAGTAGATACGTAAGTCTATTTTATGAAACAACTACTACTACTACATTGACCTTCAATACATAATGTCATGTTTTCTAACATTGAATGTTTTAATTTCAGTGCTTTTAATGGACATAGTATATTGAGTGGTAAATCAATTGCCAACACTAAAAATGTCACATGGATTTCCCTCAAAGTATTTATATTGTATCATTCATTTACTTTTGTATTATCATTTAATTGACCTAAATACTTTTACTATGGGTGTAGTGAAATAAACAAATTGGAGTTATGAGTGTGACTATTACGTCATGCAATGGATGACAACCATTGTTCAAGCTAATTATCAAAGTGATTAGAATGAGGTAATATACTATCTATCTATCTATCTCTCTCTCTCTCTCTCTCTCTCTCTCTCTCTCTCTCTATATATATATATATATATATATATATATATAAACCCATTTTTAACTTTCATGTACTAAATTTAACTTTAATTCACTTTTGCAGAATTTTAAAGACAAACAACCATTCGATGAAAATGCATTAGCTTATGTTCAACAAGCGTGAGCAATTTCCTTCTTAGATATAAGAATATAGAGTAGATTGAGTTAGAGTTAGTTTGTAATACTTTTATATATATTAGTTATTTATTTGTTTAACTTTTGAGATCTTTAAATCATTTAAACCGGTTGTTTGAATGTTTTTGATCTGTCTGAATGTGTGAACTATCTAACAAGATTGTGATAAGATGAAATTGCAAATATTGTATTTAAAAAAAAAAAAAAAACTCATATTTAGTGACGATTGTAGTCAAAATTGTCGTTATATAGATTCTTCAACGACAATTATAGCCATGATAGTTGTAGTTTTTTAATATAATTTTTTTTTTTTACATTTTATAACCATTATGAAAACTTCTAAAAAAAACCGTTGTGATTTTTCATTTCTAAACTTTTCTCTTCTTAAGCTTAAGACAAAGAATGACAATTGTACTTGAGACTAATCATAGTTTTAGGAGAATTGACAACAGGTGACCCAATCGTCGACTTGTTGGCTCCTAAGTTTTACCACTTTTCTTTACCACCTGAAGTGGCGTCAGGGTGTGGCATTTCAATTTTGATTTTCAATTTAATTTTAAGTTGGCCAACTCACAGATGAAAGTGAATGTGTATTCTGTGTGTGGATTCCTTTGCACCAACTTCTCGAAACCCAGCTTCCATTTTCGAACCTCATTCCTTTGCACCCACTTCTCGAAACCCGACTGCCAATTTCAAACCCCATTCCTTTGCACCGACTTCTCGAAACCCAGCTGTCATTTTTGAACCCTATTCCTTTGCACCCACCAAGCCTCCCACCCACGAAGCCTGTGAGGAAGAATCAATTTGATTTTGGTGGTGGCTCTCTCGTCCAATCACGAAAGCAGGCGTGCCATTTTAGAGTGTTATCTTCACCGAAATTGGAGTTTTCTTCGTTCATTCCCATCCATGAAGCATAGCACCAAAGAAGGCAACCACGAACAGAACCCTCCCATTCACGATTGTTGCAAGTGCAAGGAATCCTAAAAGGGGCCTTGGTCCTTCAAATTTTGAAATTAACTTACAACTCAAGAGCAATTAAATAAAATGGAAGCTAGGGTTAAGATAATAAAATAATAAAATTTTAGGGTTTTTTTTATCAAAAATAGTTATTTGACAAAAAGTTTGTCAAAACTTTTTTGTCAATATATCATCTCCCAAAAAGAAGAAAAACATATATACCCCTTCAACGATTTCTACCTCCGTTCCCTCCTACAAGTGCTCTAGATCATTTTGCTAATCAAATTTGGAGACCAATGACAATTATGTCTTTTCGACGTGTTAATTGTTGCCAGGTCACAGTTGTAGAGTGATAGCAAAACTCGACACCAGTGGCAACACATGTTTTTACCTAATTTTATAACAGAAAATTATATTTTTTACACTTCTTTTTTCTCTTATTTCCATTTTATAATTCTTTTTAATAATAAAATGTTAGAATTTTAAAATATAATAATATATTTTTGAAGTATCAAATAAAGTATAGAAAAAGTTAGGGTGAACTAATTCTTCCCAAACTATTTTAAAATAAAACTATGACATGATTTGTATTAGATGGATATTATTTCTCAGAACCTTAATTTTATCTTCAAATCACTCATTACCTTTTTCTTATTCTCATAAAAATTATAAACAAAAGGTATCTTTTTTTTTTTTTACTGTATAAATATCGCTATTATTTATTTATTTATTTTTATAATTTTGATATAAAATCTCATTTATCTGCAACAACACAACAACACTACAACACTGGTCTCATTCTGGTGGAAAGGTGATGGAAGCCTGGTTCATCATCGTAGTCTCAGCGTGCGTCTGTGTCATCGTAAGAGCCATATTCTCCCTTCAAACCAAAACCATCAACACCCCTCCGGGCCCTCTTCACATCCCGATCCTCACAAGCATCCAATGGCTCCTCAAATCCTTCAGCCAACGCGAGCCAATTCTCCGAAACCTCCACGCCAAGTTTGGCCCCATCGTCACCATCCGCATCGGATCTCAACCAGCTATATTCATCGCCAACGGTACCCTCGCCCACCAAGCCCTCGTCCAAAATGGTTCTCTTTTCTCCGATCGCCCCAAGGCTCTCGCCACCGCCAAAATCATAACAACCCATCAACACAACATTAACTCCGCCTCCTATGGCGCCACCTGGCGCACCCTCCGCCGCAACCTCACCTCCCAGATTCTCCACCACTCCCGCATCAAGTCCTTCTCTGGGATTCGCAACTGGGTGCTCCACACCCTCCTCACGCACCTCAAATCCCACTCCCATTCCAACAACTCTGTCAGAGTCATCGACCACTTCCAATACTCCATGTTCTGCTTGCTTGTCTTCATGTGCTTCGGGGAACGACTCGACGATGGCAAAGTCAGAGACATCGAGCGCGTGCAGCGCCAGATGGTTGTGCGCCTTAAGAGCTTCAACATCCTCAATTTCTGGCCCAGAGTCACGCGCGTTTTGTTCCGCAAACTCTGGGAGGAGTTGCTGAGGCTTCGGAAGGAGCAAGAGGATGTTTTGGCTCCTGTTATAAGAGCGAGGAAGCAAAAGCGAAAGCAAGGCAAGAATGAAGGTGTTGTTTCGTATGTTGATACTTTGTTGGATTTACAGTGGCCCGAGGAGAAACGAAAGCTCAACGAAGAGGAGATTGTGACGCTGTGTAATGAGTTTTTAAACGCGGGCACGGATACGACTTCCACTGTGTTGCAGTGGATCATGGCGAATTTGGTGAAGTACCCGCACGAGCAAGAGAGGGTGGTGGATGAGATAAGGGAGGTGTTGGGTGAGAGAGAAGAGAGGGAAGTGAAAGAGGAGGAGTTGCAGAAACTGCCTTATCTGAAAGCTGTGATTTTGGAAGGTTTGAGGCGTCACCCACCTGGGCACTTTGTGCTACCGCATGCAGTGAGTGAGGACGTGGTTTTTAACGATTACTTGGTCCCTAAGAATGGGACAGTGAATTTCATGGTGGCAGAGATGGGGTGGGACCCTAAGGTGTGGGAGGATCCAATGGCGTTTAAGCCAGAGAGGTTTATGAATGATGAAGGGTTTGACATTACTGGTAGTAAAGAGATCAAGATGATGCCGTTCGGTGCTGGGAGAAGGATTTGCCCTGGCTATAATCTGGCGTTGCTTCATTTGGAGTACTTTGTGGCTAATTTGGTTTGGAATTTTGAGTGGAAGGCTCCAGAGGGAGGGGATGTCGATTTGTCAGAGAAACAAGAGTTAACAGTGGTAATGAAATATCCATTGCAGGTTCATCTTTCTCCTAGGATCTAGACTCTGCCCGCTTCATTGTATAACAGAGATACACAAGCACTCGTCTTTTCCTAAATGGCTATCCAACACCAATCAAATAATGCTTTTATATTAAAATATGGAATGGTTTAAGAAAAACCAACTACAAAAAGTAGAAAATATTATTGCTTAATTGGTGTTGGAAGGGTATAAAAAAATAAGAGAGGTTCATGTAAAATTTTCCTAATGTAATGAATATAATTTGCCATGGTATATTATTGGAATGGGCATAAGGTCCGGTAAAACAAGTAAAATAAATGTTTTAGATTTCTAGAAAAAGAAGACCTTAAGTTTTTTTTTTTTATTACTAATATTTTTAGATTAAATTCATTATAAAATTATGTTTAAGAAAAAAATTTCCCAATTTTTTATTATTATTAATATAACTTTATTAAATTAATAATAAATTTATGTTTGAAAATAAAATTTAATTAAAAGGATAATTAATGAGTTAAGTCCTTTATTTAGTACAAGAAAAACGGTAATTACCGACGATCATAATCTATCGGTAATACCACAAATCCGTCGGTCATGATGTTTTATCGTTGAATTTCGAAAGTTCGTCGGTAATTTCCGACGGAGGCATCTGTTGATCAAACCGTCGACCATTTCTGACGGACCGTGTCGTCGGTAATTACCAACGGCTAAATCCATCAGAAAAAACATACGTTCATCCGCTGCCATTACTGACGGATCCATCCGTAGGTAATTACTGAAGGATAACACCATCGGTAATTACCAACGGGTCCATCCGTTGGTAATGACAACGGATGAACGTATGCTTTTTCTGACATATGTAGTCGTCAATAATCCGTCGGTAAATGCTTAAATTTGGTTTAGGTTTATTTATTAGTTTAACATTCCACAATACCTGCATATAAAAATTTCCAACACAGACAATTCAACATTCAAACATTCCAGCATTCCATTATATCAAATATGATATCATTATCAAACTCTATCATAATATAAAACATGGAAAATATGACACACTATTTATAAAACATGGAAAATAATATGTAGCATAGGAATATGTTTGCCAAATGTTACATAAGCACGATCAATACCAAGTAAGCATAATTGTACACAAGTTTATTAAGTACATGCTGAAGAAATTATTTCTTAAGGACATGAAGAGCTAATAATCTTCGTAATCAGGAGAAGATTCTTCATTTAGATCCTCTCCATTATTTGGTTGCTGAGAATGGGGTTGAGGAATTTCAGAGTTCTGTTGAGTAGGGTTTGGTTGTGGTGTCTATGGCTGTTGAAGACGAGCCTGAGCATCAGGGGGGAGATATTGCAGGAGTAGTGATTGAAAGGATCGAAACTCGGACCTCAATTGCTCATTTTCCTCTAGGCTACGTGAAAGCTGCTGCCTAATATTACTGAGGTCCTCAATATTAGAAGAGAAAGAAGGTGGTAGTTGGTTGCTTTCATTTGAACCTGTATATTTTGAAACTAGTTGACCAGCCCCATAAAGTCTTCCTTTCTTTTTTCCTCCTACTGTCTCAATCCAACACCTAGTCCTGATATTCTCATCCTGTGTAGGATCAGCAGAGGACTGCTCTTGTGTTCCATCAGCACATGAGGAAACCTCAGATCTAACTTGAGAAAGCCTAGTCTGAAATTCTTCCTGTAAGTAAAAAATGAACAATTATTATTATGTGGTGGGATACATATATAAGTTTAAGAGTAAATAATATTGAATAGTAAAATAGACTTACATTTGTCCTCCTAGACCTCTCATCCACATACTCGCCAGTATCCTTCCGTATATGTGTCTGCTGAAAGACTTCATCAAGAAACACATGTCGTCCCAACTCACGTGCCTGCAACAAAATATTTTGTTATGTTAGATTTGATCTGATTTCAAACTCTAAAAAATGTAGTTCAAATGTGACAAATACAAACAGTTAAGGTGTATACCATACGAAGGGCATACTCGTAAGTGGTAATGGATCCACCTGTGTGTAGGGCCCCATCCATTTCAGAAGCCCTATTCTTTTTTGCTGCAAGACATTTGCTCCGATAACTTGGAGAATTCCAATGTTCTGGCAGCCTTGTCCACACATCATTAGGAATCCATTCTGGCCTTTCTCTAGCCGTTCTGGCGTCTCTAAACAGCATAGATAAACGATGAGAAGCTCTGCTGTTGAAATTTCTCTTAATTGCAATTTCATGCCCTGGTGCCCACTGAACTCTCCTCTATAACAACACAATTTAAACATATAATACATTATAAGTATATTAAGTATGGAGTAGTAATTAACAACTTAGTTTACCTATATAATAAGTTAGAACACATTACCTTGAAGCGTTGCCAAAAAATATCCTTGTCTTTTTCAGGTATTGATCCCCATGGTGGCCAAGGGTTAAGAAATTGTCGCTTGATTGTCTTTGTGATATCCTATGAAGCAACTCTAGATGGAACAAACCTATAATTCATGGAAAATTGTCAGAAGATTAAAGAAGTTTCATAATATAAATAATGACAATAACTGAATTGAAATATTACCCTCGACCGACAAGTTCAATCATCGGGAAGTCCTGCAGAGGAGGGTCATGTTCTACATCTAAATCAGGATCAACCATAGGCTGAGGGGCAACCATATCACCTGCAATTGGGGATGGTGCAGATTGCTGACCAATAGTAGAAGATGGGCCACCAATCGAGGTTGGGGATGGTACAGTATGAGGTGAAGGGGATGCTCCAATGTCTGCAGAAGGGGTATGTAACCCTGTGTGTGAAGCTGAGGAAGATGAGGATGGTATATGTGAGGGTGGTACAAAAGGGGGCCTGGGAGCAGCCGCAAGGGTATGCAACCCTGTGGGTGGAGGTTGAGAAGATGAGGACGACATATGAATCATCGGGATAGAAATAGGGTTATGTAACCTTGTGGGTGGAGGTGGGGAAGATAAGGATGGCATATGTAAGCCTGGGGTAGGGGTGATGGGTCTGACTGGAATCCGAAGCACATAATTATTTTGTCTCTTTCTTTGTTTTGCAATACCTTTCCCCTTGTCAATGAGGGGTGGTCGAGGTGGATCTTCCAATGACATGGCGTATGTAGTTTACGATCTAAGTGTCAAATAAATTATGATGGTGTATGATAAGAAACAAATATACCAACAACTGAATAAGTCTTCATTAAACATATTAAAAATGTTGAAGTACAACAACAAAAAGTTATAATGAAATGACAAAAATAAACAGACATATTAAAAGTTCAAGTACAAAAACAAAAAAGACAAAATTAGTCATTAGCATCACTGTCATCCTCATCATCCTCCTCCTCTTCCTCCACTTCTTCTTCAGTTTCATCTTCTTCATCTAGCTCTTCTTCCTCCTCCTCTTCTCCCTCCTCCTCCTCCTCTTCTTCTTCTTCTTCCTCCTCCTCTTGTTCCAACTCTTCATCATGACCTTGTATGTGATGAAATCCAGATACACGTTCTACTTCAATTACTTCGTTTGCATGTGACATTTCATCAACTTAGTAAGGGACATCGTCTTCCACCTCATTTGATTCAATGCGACCTCTCGACTTTGTTTTAATTGCAACACACCAACCACGATTGTCTTTTCGATATGGTGGATATTGTACGTAATATACTTGTCTAAAATTGTATGCCAAAATAAATGGATCAAATGGTTGGTACCTTGAAGTCATGTGAATGTCCACAATGTTATATTTAGGATCCACTCTTGTACCTTTTCTTGAGGGATCAAACCATTCACAAAAAAAGGTTCAACTTTCTTCGGTTTATTAGAAGTATTGTACTCTAGTTCATATATTCTATGAATGATCCCATAAAAATCATCTTCACCTCCTTCAGTAAGGCCCTTGACATAAACACCACTATTTATAGTCTTTTTCCCTTTGCTCCATGTGTTAGTATGGAACTTGTACCCATTCATGAAGTACGTGTGCCATTCTTTGACTCATTTCATGGGCCAATTTGACAAATCTCTTAGGTCTTGGTTCCTAACACTTAATGGCTCGTTATAAACCTACAAATATAGAAAGATAGATGTGGAATTATGATACATTAAAATCCATTTGTTGTATAATTAATGGTACAATACATGCTTGATATTGGAACCATTCAGGAAATTCTAAATGAATACGAGCAGAAACACTGGTCTTAGGTATTTGCAAGCACATAAGGAATGAGCTGGCAATGGTAAATTTTTAGAAACTTATATATAATTAACCACAAAGTTATTCACAAAGGAGGATATAACTTACTCAAGATATGGTTTGACTTTAGTGCAATTGATGAACACATGAACATGAACAGATTTGAACTCGACATCAGTTAACCAATAAATCAATTCTCTCCCTGCATGTCAACCTTGTTGTTGAAAAACAGACAACGTTGACACATCTCTTTGACATTCAACTTCATTCCTCCAATTGTGTGGTGACAACATGAAGTTGTTGAAGTAATGAGAACAACAATATGTTGTCTCACGGTGTAAATAAGATACACAAATAGAACCTTCAACTCTGGCTTTATTTTTTATTGATCGTTTTGAATCATCCATGAATCTATTACAAATAAAAAAATACATCATGATGAAAAAAATTGGTGACAAAATTAATTATAAATATGAATAGGGAGGTCCTTTAGTACCTTTCAAATGGATACATCCATCTGTATTGCACTGGTCCACCCAACAATGCTTCATAGGGGAGATGAACAGAGAGATGTTCCATGGAATCAAACAATCCAGGAGGGAATATTTTCTGTAATTTGCAGAGAATAATTGGAATATTTTCCTCCATTCTTCTTAGGGATTCCTCTTTTAATTTATAGAGCACAAATCTTTAAAAAAATGACTAATTTCAGTAAGAGGATTTAAAACATGAATGGGCGAAGCACTAAATGCAGTAGGAAGTAATGACTCCATGAATACATGGCAATCATGACTTTTCATTCCATGGATTCTTCCCTTTTCAACATCAGCACATCTAGCCAAGTTGGAACTATAACCATCTGGCATCTTAAGTTCCTTTAT
>Ga0214542_1011128_pt1 | contig 12531 bp, 12 predicted proteins | sample CNSS1metaG_FD_160096 | JGI IMG/M metagenome (GOLD analysis project Ga0214542, IMG submission 160096) | Root nodule microbial communities from cowpea collected in UCLA plant growth center, Los Angeles, California, USA - CNSS1 | ecosystem: Host-associated > Plants > Roots > Nodule | place: USA...
GCGTTGACTACGTCCCTGCCCTTTGTACACACCGCCCGTCGCTCCTACCGATTGAATGGTCCGGTGAAGTGTTCGGATTGCGGCGACGTGGGCGGTTCGCTGCCTGCGACATGGTGAGAAGTCCACTAAACCTTATCATTTAGAGGAAGGAGACGTCTTAACAAGGTTTTCGTAGGTGAACCTGCGGAAGGATCATTGTCGTTGCCTCGCCCAACCAATCCGACTAGGGAATTTATTCATCCATGCCTTAACTGTTAGGAGAGCTTGTGTTATGTCATTTGGATTTGGCGCAACCTCTCTCGAAAAAAATTAAACCCCGACGCTTCATTCGCCAAGGATTGTGTACCTTTTTGGTTGGTCGACTTTCAAGGAAACTTTCCCTTGGAATCGTCATGTAATGTCATGAAATGACTCTCGGCAACGGATATCTCGGCTCTTGCATCGATGAAGAACATAGCGAAATGCGATACTTGGTGTGAATTACAGAATCCCGTGAACCATCGAGGGGTAGTGTTGGCAAGAAAAGTGCTCCACGGATTGCAAACATTGGAAAGGGACAAAGATGAATATATTCGAGTTGAATTTGATCCTGGAGGAAGAGAATTAGTTTCAAGTGTTGGACAAATAAAGTCTTTCACAAGATCAGAATAAACTTATATTAAAACTAGTTGAATAATAAAGTCTTAAGATTCGGGATGACTCTTCTCGAAGAAGGAGGGTATGATGTTAATTGCATATGGGCCAAATGTAGGATGAGTAATGTGCCATGTTGGTGCAAATTCTTATATTTAAATAACCGCCCAATGCTTTGTAAAATTGGCTGACCAAATTACCTTTTCGCGTAACCAATTATTGCGCTTTAATTTTGCTTTATTTTCACGTTGAATGGGTCCATATGCCAACTTGAGAACCATCCCTCGGAAGATGAAGAGGACCTTTGATGAGAGTTTGTGGATGACTTTTGGTAGCCTTCATTTCAGTTACAATCAACCATTAAGTAGTGGATCATTGTTAGCTTGAGTGGATTACCAATAGCTTTAAGTGTGTTGTAATTGAAATTTATGTGTCTTTTGTAATTCTGACGGTTAAAACTCCTATATAAGCTGAACCATTTTCATCAATGAAAGCAAGCTGAGTTTTATTCAGAAAATATAAGAGTTTTCTCTCTTCTATCTTAGTGAGAGTGACACTCCTAAGTTCTTGAGTGATTCAAGAATCCCTGAGTTTTATCAAAGGTCTTTTATCCCTTTGTGTGTTTAAACTCTTAGGCTTATCTTCCATTCATGGAAGTATGATGTCTGTCAATTTCTGCTCCATCTTCTTGTTTGTTTCCATTTTCTCGTTTTAAATAATTTCTTAAATTTCTTGCTTATTAGCATTCCAACCTTGATAGATCAGTAAAACGAATCCAACTATCTGCATTTACATCATTTAGTATTCAGAGCCTGGCTATCTAGATTTGGAATGGGAATGAAAGTTTATTATACAGGATGTTTAATCGAAGGCCACGCATGTTTAGTTGCATTCGATTACGGAAGCGACAACAATGTTGTGAGCAAAAGATTGATGGAGAAACTTCAGTTACCAACAACCTTTCACCGGGATCAAGCATGGATCAATTCAGTACAGGGCAACGTGTGAAAGAAGTGTTATGTGATATTGCTCCCATGGACTCTTGTCATCTTCTTTTTGGATGCCCATGGCTTCCTTTTAAAACACTCAATCTTGATGAACGTTCCCTTTATTTTGAGGCATGAGAGACATAAAATGAAGTTGAAAATTATGACACCAAGACAAGTCAGTAAAAATCAACATAGGCTGAAGGAGAAAATAGAAAAAGAGAGAATAGAAGAAGAAGGATTAAAAACTGCAAAAGGAAGGGGAAATGAAGAAAAAGAATTGGAAGTAGAGAAAAATACAATGGAAAGTTTATTTGTCAATGTCTTTTCTTCTATAGTTTGTAATTTCATTTCGCAAGAACAAAAGGATAAGCATGTGACTGAAACACACCAACAACTTCCATGTTTGAAAAGGAAGCTTTTTCATAGTGCTTTACTATGCATTTGGTCCGCTGATGAGAAGCAAATTCGTCAAACACAGCACATGGAATTATTTATTGTTACATATCAAGGTGGGGTAGTGTTGGCAAGAAAAGTGCTCCACGGATTGCAAACATTGGAAAGGGACAAAGATGAATATATTCGAGTTGAATTTGATCCTGGAGGAAGAGAATTAGTTTCAAGTGTTGGAAAAATAAAGTCCTTCACAAGATCATAATAAACTTATATTAAAACTAGTTGAATAATAAAGTCTTAAGATTCGGGATGACTCTTCTCGAAGAATGAGGGTATGATGTGAATTGCATATGGGCCAAACATAGGATGAGTAATGTGCCATGTTGGTGCAAATTCTTATATTTAAATAACCGCCCAATGCCTTGTAAAATTGGCTGACCAAATTACCTTTTCGCCTAACCAATTAATGCGCTTTAGTTTTGCTTTATTTTCAAGTTGTAATATGGGTCCATATGCCAACTTGAGAACCATCCCTCGGAAGATCAAGAGGACCTTTGATGAGAGTTTGTGGATGACTTTTGGTAGCCTTCATTTCAGTTACAATCAACCATTAAGTAGTGGATCATTGTTAGCTTGAGTGGATTACCAATAGCTTTAAGTGTGTTGTAATTGAAATTTATGTGTCTTTTGTAATTCTGACGGTTAAAACTCCTATATAAGCTGAACCATTTTCATCAATGAAAGCAAGCTGAGTTTTATTCAGAAAATATAAGAGTTTTCTCTCTTCTATCTTAGTGAGAGTGACACTCCTAAGTTCTTGAGTGATTCAAGAATCCCTGTGTTTTATCAAAGGTCCTTTATCCCTTTGTGTGTTTAAACTCTTAGGCTTATCTTCCATTCATGGAAGTATGATCTCTGTCAATTTCCACTCCATCTTCTGTGTGTTTCCATTTTCTCGTTTTAAATAATTTCTCAAATTTCTTGCTTGTTAGCATTCCAACCTTGATAGATCAGTAAAACGAATCCAACTGTCTGCATTCACATCATTTAGTATTCAGAGCCTGGCTATCTAGATTTGGAACGGGAATGAAAGTTTATTATACAGGGTGTTTAATCGAAGGCCACGCATGTTTAGTTGCATTCGATTACGGAAGCGACAACAATGTTGTGAGCAAAAGATTGGTGGAGAAACTTCAGTTACCAACAACCTTTCACCGGGATCAAGCATGGATCAAATTTAGTACAGGGCAACGTGAGAAAGAAGTGTTATGTGATTTTGCTCCCATGGACTCTGTCATCTTCTTTTTGGATGGCCATGGCTTCCTTTTAAGACACTCGATCTTGATGAATGTTCCCTTTATTTTGAGGCATGAGGGACATAAAATGAAGTTGAAAATTATGACACCAAGACAAGTCAGTAAGAATCAACGTAGGCTGAAGGAGAAAATAGAAAAAGAAAGAATAGAAGAAGAAGGATTAAAAACTGCAGAAGGAAGGGGAAATGAAGAAAAAGCATTGGAAGTAGAGAAAAATATGATGGAAAGTTTATTTGTCAATGTCTTTTCTTCTACAGTTTGTGATTTAATTTCGCAGGAACAAAAGGATAAGCATGTGACTGAAACACACCAACAACTTCCATGTTTGAAAAGGAAGCTTTTTCATAGTTCCTTACTATGCATTTGGTCCGCTGATGAGAAGCAAATTCGTCAAACACAACACATGGAATTATTTATTGTTACATATCAAGGTGGGGTAGTGTTGGCAAGAAAAGTGCTCCACGGATTGCAAACATAGGAAAGGGACAAAGATGAATATATTCGAGTTGAATTTGATCCTGAAGGAAGAGAATTAGTTTCAAGTGTTGGAAAAATAAAGTCCTTCACAAGATCATAATAAACTTATATTAAAACTAGTTGAATAATAAAGTCTTAAGATTCGGGATGACTCTTCTTGAAGAAGGAGGGTATGATGTGAATTGCATATGGGCCAAATGTAGAATGAGTAACGTGCCATGTTGGTGCAAATTCTTATATTTAAATAACCGCCCAATGCTTTGTAAAATTGGCTGACCAAATTACCTTTTCGCGTAACCAATTAATTCGCTTTAATTTTGCTTTATTTTCAAGTTGTATGGGTCCATATGCCAACTTGAGAACCATCCCTCGGAAGATGAAGAGGACCTTTGATGAGAGTTTGTGGATGACTTTTGGTAGCCTTCATTTCAGTTACAATCAACCATTAAGTAGTGGATCATTGTTAGCTTGAGTGGATTACCAATAGCTTTAAGTGTGTTGTAATTGAAATTTATGTGTCTTTTGTAATTCTGACGGTTAAAACTCCTATATAAGCTGAACCATTTTCATCAATGAAAGCAAGCTGAGTTTTATTCAGAAAATATAAGAGTTTTCTCTCTTCTATCTTAGTGAGAGTGACACTCCTAAGTTCTTGAGTGATTCAAGAATCCCTGAGTTTTATCAAAGGTCTTTTATCCCTTTGTGTGTTTAAACTCTTAGGCTTATCTTCCATTCATGGAAGTATGATGTCTGTCAATTTCTGCTCCATCTTCTTGTTTGTTTCCATTTTCTCGTTTTAAATAATTTCTTAAATTTCTTGCTTATTAGCATTCCAACCTTGATAGATCAGTAAAACGAATCCAACTATCTGCATTTACATCATTTAGTATTCAGAGCCTAGCTATCTAGATTTGGAATGGGAATGAAAGTTTATTATACAGTGTGTTTAATCGAAGGCCACGCATGTTTAGTTGCATTCGATTACGGAAGCGACAACAATGTTGTGAGCCAAAGATTGGTGGAGAAACTTCAGTTACCAACAACCTGTCACCCGAATCAATCATGGATCAAATTGAGTATAGGGCAACGTGTGAAAGAAGTGTTATGTGATATTGCTCCCATGGACTCTTGTCATCTTCTTTTTGGATGGGCATGGCTTCATTTTAAAACACTCAATCTTGATGAACGTTCCCTTTATTTTGAGACATGAGGGACATAAAATGAAGTTGAAAATTATGACACCAAGACAAGTCAGTAAAAATCAACATAGCCTGAAGGAGAAAATAGAAAAAGAGAGAATAGAAGAAGAAGGATTAAAAACTGCAGAAGGAAGGGGAAATGAAGAAAAAGAATTGGAAGTAGAGAAATATACGATGGAAAGTTTATTTGTCAATGTCTTTTCTTCTACAGTTTGTGATTTCATTTCGTAGGAACAAAAGGATAAGCATGTGACTGAAACACACCAACAACTTCCATGTTTGAAAAGGAAGCTTTTTCATAGTGCCTTACTATGCATTTGGTCCGCTGATGAGAAGCCAATTCGTCAAACACAGCACCTGGAATTATTTATTGTTACATATCAAGGTAGGGTAGTGTTGGCAAGAAAAGTGCTCCACGGATTGCAAACATTGGAAAGGGACAAAGATGAATATATTCGAGTTGAATTTGATCCTGAAGGAAGATAATTAGTTTCAAGTGTTGGAAAAATAAAGTCCTTCAAAAGATCATAATAAACTTATATTAAAACTAGTAGAATAATAAAGTCTTAAGATTCGGGATGACTCTTCTCGAAGAAGGAAGGTATGATGTGAATTGCATATGGGCCAAATGTAGGATGACAAATGCGCCATGTTGGTGCAAATTCTTATATTTAAATAAGCGCCCAATGCTTTGTAAAATTGGCTGACCAAATTGTGTTTTGGCTAAACCAATTAATGCGCTTTACTTTTGCTTTATTTTCAAGTTGTAATAAGGGTCCATATGCCAACTTGAGAACCAGCCATCGGAAGATCAAGAGGACCTTTGATGAGAGTTTGTGGATGACTTTTGGTAGCCATCATTTCAGTTACAATCTAGCATTAAGTAGTGGATCATTGTTAGCTTGAGTGGATTATAAATAGCTTTAAGTGGGTTGTCATTGAAATTTATGTGTCTTTTGTATTTTTGATGGTTAAAACTCCTATATAAGCTAAACCATTTTCATCAATGAAAGCAAGTTGAGTTTTATACAGAAAATATAAGAGTTTTCTCTCTTCTATCTTAGTGAGAGTGACACTCCTAAGTTCTTGAGTGATTCAAGAATCCCTGAGTTTTATCAAAGGCCCTTTATCCCTTTGTGTTTTTAAACTCTTAGGCTTATCTTCCATTCTTGGAAGTGTGATGTCTGTCAATTTCCGCTCCATCTTCTTGTATGTTTCCATTTTCTCGTTTTAAATAATTTCTCAAATTTCTTGCTTATTAGCATTCCAACCTTGATAGATCAGTAAAGCGAATCCAACTTTCTGGATTCACATCATTTGGTATTCAGAGCCTGGCCATCTAGATTTGGAATGGGAATGAAAGTTTATTATACAAGGTGTTTAATCGAAAGCCACGCATGTTTAGTTGCATTCGATTACGGAAGCGACAACAATGTTGTGAGCCAAAGATTGGTGGAGAAACTTCAGTTACCAACAACCTGTCACCCGAATCAATCATGGATCAAATTGAGTATAGGGCAACGTGTGAAAGATGTGTTATGTCATATTGCTCCCATGGACTCATGTCATCTTCTTTTTGGATGGGCATGGCTTCATTTTAAAACACTCAATCTTGATGAATGTTCCCTTTATTTTGAGGCATGAGGGACATAAAATGAAGTTGAAAATTATGACACCAAGACAAGTCAGTGAGAATCAACATAGGCTGAAGGAGAAATAGAAAAAGAAAGAATACAAGAAGAAGAATTAAAATCTGCAGAAGGAAGGGCAAATGAAGAAAAAGAAATAGAAGTAGAGAAAAAGACGATGGAAAGTTTATTTGTCAATGTCTTTTCTTCTACAGCTTGTGATTTCGTTTCACAGGAACAAAAGGATAAGCATGTGAATGAAACACACCAATAACTTCCATGTTTGAAAAGGAAGCATTGTCATAGTGCCTTATTATGCATTTGGTCCACTGATGGGAAGCAAATTCGTCAAACACAGCACACGAAATTACTTATTGTTACATATCAAGGTGGGGTAGTGTTGGAAAAAAAAGTGCTCCACGGATTGAAACCATTGGAAAGGGACAAAGATGAATATATTTGAGTTGAATTTGATCGTGGAGGAAGAGAATTAGTTTCAAGTTGTGGAAAAATAAAGCCCTTCACAAGAGGACCTTTGATGAGAGTTTGTGGATGACTTTTGGTAGCCTTCATTTCAGTTACAATCTAGCATTAAGTAGTGGATCATTGTTAGCTTGAGTGGATTATCAATAGCTCTGAGTGGATTGTAATTGAAATTTATGTGTCTTTTGTAATTCTGACGGTTAAAGCTCATATATAAGCTGAACCATTTTCATCAATGAAAGCAAGCTGAGTTTTATTCAGAAAATATAAGAGTTTTCTCTCTTGTATCTTAGTGAGAGTGACACTCCTAAGTTCGTGAGTGATTCAAGAATCCCTGAGTTTTATCAAAGGTCCTTTATCCCTTTGTGTGTTTAAACTCTTAGGCTTATCTTCCATTCTTGGAAGTGTGATGTCTGTCAATTTCCGCTCCATCTTCTTGTATGTTTCCCATTTCTCGTTTTACATAATTTCTCAAATTTCTTGCTTATTAGCATTCCAACCTTGATAGATCAGTAAAACGAATCCAACCGTCTGGATTCACATCATTTGGTATTCAGAGCCTGACCATCTAGATTTGGAATGGGAATGAAAGTTTATTATACAGTGTGTTTAATCGAAGGCCACACATGTTTAGGTGCATTCGATTACGGAAGCGACAACAATGTTGTGAGCCAAAGATTGGTGGAGAAACTTCAGTTACCAACAACCTTTCACCCGAATCAAGCATGGATCAAATTCAGTACAGGGCAACGTGTGAAAGAATTGTTATGTGATATTGGTCCCATGGACTCTTGTCATCTTCTTTTTGGATGGGCATGACTTCATTTTAAGACACTCCATCTTGATGAACGTTCCCTTTATTTTAGACATGACAGACATAAAATGAAGTTCAAAATTATGACACCAAGACAAGTCAGTAAGAATCAACATAGGCTGAAGGACAAAATAAAAAAAGAAAGAACAGAAGAAGAAGAATTAAAAACTGCAGAAGGAAGGGGAAATGAAGAAAAAGAAATGGAAGCAAAGAAAAATATGATGGAACGTTGACTTGTCAATCTCTTTTCTTCTACAGTTTGTGATTACATTTCGCGGGAACAAAAGGATAAGCATGTGAATGAAACACACCAACAACTTCCATGTTTGAAAAGGAAGTTTTTTCATAGTGCCTTATTATGCATTTGGTCTGCTGATGAGAAGCAAATTCCTCAAACACAGCACATGGAATTATTTATTGTTACATATCAAGATGGCGTAGTGTTGGCAAGAAAACTGCTCCACGGATTGGAACCATTGGAAAGGGACAAAGATGAATATATTCGAGTTGAATTTGATCCCGGAGGAAGAGAATTAGTTTCAAGTTGTGGAAAAATAAAGTCCTTCACAAGATCATAATAAACTTATATTAAAAGTAGTAAAATAATAAAGTTTTAAGATTCGGGACGACTCTTCTCGAAGAAGGAGGGTATGATGTGAATTGCATACGGGCCAAATGTAGGATGACTAATGCGCCATGTTTGTGCAAATTCTTATATTTAAATAAGCGTCCAATGCTTTGTAAAATTGGCTGGCCAAATTGTGTTTTGGCTTAACCAATTAATGCGCTTTAGTTTTGCTTTATTTTCACGTTCAAACAACGGTCCATATGCCAACTTGAGAACCAGCCCTCGAAAGATTAAGAGGACCTTTGATGAGAGTTTGTGGATGACTTTTGGTAGCCTTCATTTCAGTTGCAATCAATCATTACGTAGTGGTTCATTGTTAAATTGAGTGGATTATCAATAGCTTTAAGTGGGTTGTAATTCTGACGGTTAAAGCTCCTATATAAGCTGAACCATTTTTATCAATGAAAGCAAGCTGAGTTTTATTCAAAAAATATAAGAGTTTTCTCTCTTCTATCTTAGCGAGAGTCACTCTCCTAAGTTCTTGAGTGATTCAATAATCCCTGAGTTTTATCAAAGGTCCTTTATCCCTTTGTGTGTTTAAACTCTTAGGCTTATCTTCCATTCTTGGAAGTGTGATGTTTGTCAATTTCTGCTGCATCTTCTTGTAGGTTTCTATTTTCTCGTTTTAAATAATTTCTCAAATTTGTTGCTTATTAGCATTTCAAACTTAGTTGTATTCGATTACGGAAGCGACAACAATGTTGTGAGCCAAAGATTGGTGGAGAAACTTTAGTTACCAACAACCTTTCACCCGAATCAAGCAAGGATCAAATTCAGTACAGGGCAAAGTGTGAAAGAAGTGTTATGTGATATTGCTCCCTTGGAATCTTGTCATCTTCTTTTTGGATGGGTATGACTTCATTTTAAAAAGCTCAATCTTGGTGAACGTTCCCTTTATTTTGAGGCATGAGGGACATAAAATGAAGTTGAAAATTATGACACCAAGACAAGTCAGTAAGAATCAACATAGGCTGAAGGAGAAAATAGAAATAAAAAGAATAAAAGAAGAAGAATTAAAAACTGCAGAAGGAAGGGGAAATGAAGAAAAGAAATTGAAGTAGAGAAAAATACGATGGAAAGTTTACTTGTCAATGTCTTTTCTTCTATAGTTTGTGATTTCATTTCGCAGGAACAAAAAGATAAGCATGTGAATGAAACACACCAACAACTTCCATGTTTGAAAAGGAAGCTTTTTCATAGTGCCTTATTATGCATTTGGTCCGCTGATGAGAAGCAAATTCGTTAAACACAACACATGGAATTACTTTTTGTTACATATCAAGGTGGGGTAGTGTTGGCAAGAAAAGTGCTCCACGGATTGCAACCATTGGAAAGGGACAAAGTCTAATATATTCAAGTTGAATTTGATCCCGGAGGAAGAGAATTAGTTTCAAGTTGTGGAAAAAGAAAGTGCTTCACATGATCATAATAAACTTATATTAAAACTAGTAGAATAATAAAGTCTTATGATTCGGGATGACTGTTCTCGAAGAAGGAGGGTATGATGTGAATTGCATACGGGCCAAATGTAGGATGACTAATGCACCATGTCGGTGCAAATTCTTATGCTTAAATAAGGGCCCAATGCTTTGTAAAATTTGTTGACCAAATTGTGTTTTGGCTTAACCAATTATCGCGCTTTAGTTTTACTTTATTTTCAAGTTGTAATAAGGGTCGATATGCGAACTTAAGAACCAGCCTTCGGAAGATAAAGAGGACCTTTGGTGAGAGTTGGTGGATGACTTTTTATAGCCTTAATTTTAGTTAGAATCAACCATTAAGTAGTGGATCATTGTTAGCTTGAATGGATTATCAATAGCTTTGAGTGGGTTGTAATTCCAATTTATGTGTCTTTTGTAATTCTGACGGTTAAAGTTCCTATATAAGCTGAACCATTTTCATCAATGAAAGCAATCTAAGTTTTATTCAGAAAATATAAGAGTTTTCTCTCTTCTATCTTAGTGAGAGTGATTGTCTTAAGTTCTTGAGTGATTCAAGAATCCCTGAGTTTTATCAAAGGTCCTTTATCCCTTTGTAAGTTTCAACTCTTAGGCTTATCTTCCATTCTTGGAAGTGTGATGTCTATCAATTTTCGCTCCATCTTCTTGTATGTTTCCATTTTATCGTTTTAAATAATTTCTCAAATTTCTTGATTATTAGCATTCAAACCTTGATAGATAAGTGAAACGAATCCAACCGTCTGGATTCACATCATTTGGTATTCAGATCCTGGCTATCTAGATTAGGAATGGGAATGAAAGTTTATTATACAAGTTGTTTAATAGAAGGCCACGCATGTTTAGTTGCATTCGATTACGGAAGCGACAACAATGTTGTGAGCCAAAGATTGGTGGAGAAACTCCAGTTTCCAAAAACCTTTCACCCGAATCAAGCATGGATCAAATTCAGTACAGGGCAACGTGTGAAAGAAGTGTTATGTGATATTGCTCTCGTGGACCTTGATCATCTTCTTTTGGGATGGGTAGGTCTTCATTTTAAAACACTCAATCTTGATGAACGTTCCCTTTATTTGAGGCATGAGGGACATAAAATGAAGTTGAAAATTATGACACCAAGACAAGTTAGAAAGAATCAACATAGGCTGAAGGAGAAGATAAACTGCAGAAGGAAGGGAAAATGAAGAATAAGATATGGAAGTAGAGAAAAATACGATGTAAAGTTTATTTGTCAATGTTTTTTCTTCTACAGTTTGTGATTTCATTTCGCAGGAACAAAAGGATAATCATGTGAATGAAACACACCAACTTCCATGTTTGAAAAGGAAGCTTTTTCATAGTGCCTTATTATGCATTTGGTCCGCTGATGAGAAGCAAATTCGTCAAACACACCACATGGAATTACTTATTGTTACATATCAAGGTGGGGTAGTGTTGGTGATGAGTGCGTATTTTTGCCCTCATTCAGTGTTTAATTCTGGGTATTTAATTGAATTTATGTGCTTAAAGAGTGATTTAATTGATAATTCTAATAATTAGGCCATTTGAGCTTGTGTGATAAAAATGTCTTAAAAAGTGATTTTTAGCTGCATAAATTATTTTTGGATATTTTAACGTTTGTTGATGCAGCTGAAGTTAAGATTAAGCTTATTTAAAGGTAGGAAAATAAATTGATTGAAATTACAAACACCTCTAAATAAGGCTGAAATTAACAAGTTCTGGAAAAAATCACTTCTGCACCCCTAAATTACATATGCACTCCCATATTTCCAAATGGGTCTCACAAAAACCTTATCTACACCCCTAATATTTCTATTCATCTCCACACAACCAAAAACCCTAGCCTCCATCTTCACCATGTTTCCGCCGCCGGGAGCACCAGCACCACCAATGGCCGCCGCGTGCATCAAGTCCGGCCACCACAGTTCCATCTTCTTGCATCACGCAGTAGCTTCCACACGAACCAGCATCACCATCATGGCAGCCGTCATTGCACTTCTCAGCAGCCAAAGGAGAAAGCGGAAACCCTAATTTGGGAGAGAGAAGGAGCTGCCACGTGTCATCCTCTCAATGGACACTAAATAGTCAAAGTTTGTCAAATCTGGTCAAAGCTGGTCAAACAGTCAAAGATTGGTCAAAGGAGAGGGGTTTAACTGCAAATATTGATATTTTTGGATATCTCTGCAAAATTGGACTATAGGATTGAAAATGAGCTATTTATTAAATTAATACAAATATTATTTGGTGATAATTTATTATATATCTTTAAATAATTTATTTATTTAATTATATCATAAATTATTAACCAACTATATTTGTTAAATAGTCTATATCTCTCCAAATATCTTTGAATATTTATCTTTATCTTTATTTTAAAAGATATTTGAAGATTTTAGCAACAGAAAAGCCCAGTCCAATTCCTATATAAAGAGACCAAGGGAGAAGTAGAAAACAAGCTCGGCACGTCGGAATTTAGGAACCCTTAGGGGGGCCTAATTTCTTTCTCTCTCTTTT
>Ga0214542_1011129_pt1 | contig 12531 bp, 7 predicted proteins | sample CNSS1metaG_FD_160096 | JGI IMG/M metagenome (GOLD analysis project Ga0214542, IMG submission 160096) | Root nodule microbial communities from cowpea collected in UCLA plant growth center, Los Angeles, California, USA - CNSS1 | ecosystem: Host-associated > Plants > Roots > Nodule | place: USA...
TACACACACATATAAATATAATATATATATATATATATATATATATATATATATATATATATATATATATATATATATATATATATATGTATCACACAATCACACCAATACTGCTACACTAAAATCGCTTGGCGGGGAACACGTACCACCAAGCGCTGCCTGCTTCCAAATCGCTTGGAAGGTATGATGGGTCGAACCTTTGCTCACATTCAATACTTAAATTTTGGGAATTTAATATTATTTTCGTGCTTAAAAAATGTATTTAGTTGCATACTATATTATTGAATATTATTGAGTTTATAATTGCAACAATAATCTAATTTAGGTCCTTAAGAGTGTAAATAATGAATATTTTAATTCATAAATTAAGTCCCAAAATAGAAATTTTAGAGAGAAATAGTTTAGGTACTGAATGCATCCCTAATTCTCAATTTTACACCCCCTTTTTACAATTGGAATATCTATTTCTAAAAAAAAACAGTTCTGGAGCTATCTGCACCCCCTGTTTTCAGGTTTACACCCCCTTCTGTAATTTAACTTTAAATTTCTGTTCTGTACCCTTCCTTTTTGTTAAGCTGCACCCCTAATGTCACTTAAGATCTAATATATCATATTTCGCCACGTGGCAATCCTTCACTTAATAAAATAGCCCCTCACAATTTGTTACATCATCAATCCTCCACTAATTCAAATCACCAATCAAAACTTGCCACCTCATCACTATCTCTCTCCTTCACACAATCAAAACCCTAACTCTAATCACCTTCTTCTCTCTCTTCCGCACCAACGCACCGCAACCGCCACACTCCGCAGCCGCCACGACCACGTCCGACCACCACTGGGCCTGCCGGAAAGCCGTCGCCTGTCGCGCCCTCGTCGGAAACCCCGTCACCGCTGCTGCACCAGTGGACCGCGACATCTTCGTCTTTTCCGCGCGTCCCGCGGCCACCATCACGCACCACGCTCGGACCTGAACCTCCCGCGCCACCGTGAACCAGCCACCGCATCTCCTTCATCGCTCCTCCGTCGCGCCTCCTTCTTCTCCACTCGTCCCGCTGCCGGAATCCCCCATGGTCGCACCATTCGAGCTCGCCGGAACAGTCCAGCATCTCCGGCAACCCCCGCACCAACACTTCTCCATCCTCGCGCGTGAGCCGCCATACTCGACGTCGTCCATCACGCGAAACCCCACCGTCACACCTGCACTCGCGCCTCTTCCTCTCCTTCATCCCGAAACCACCACCGTCGCTCCACCGCCGGAAAACACAGCCCCTCCGTCTTCGCATCACGCCGGCATCATCAGGCCTGCACCATTCTCGCACACGTTCAGACCCACCATGGCTGCACCAGGTCTGCTCGCGAGATCTGCAGTGTCTAACTCAAAGCTCCGCTGTCGGAACCTGCGGCAGCCACGACCACTCACAGAACCACCACCAAACCCTAATTGCGGAAAGGAAATCTGATTTAGGAGAGAGACTACTTTGACACGTGGCAGCCTCTTATTGGACAGTTAACGAGTTAGCGCTGGTCAACCAGTCAACTCTAGATAGGGGCAGTCAACATTGGTCAGACAGACTATTTTTTTCACTATATCTGGCAGGTGGTTCTTCTATAATAACCTTAAATTGTCTAAAAAAGGAAAGAATCGTCTGGTGGCAGTTCATCGCCGACCAAACAATTTCTGGAAATTTCCAGAACAATAAATAAAATAAAAGGAATAAAATATCAATCATGTTCATACCAATCAGAATTAAATTAATTGACGCATGAAATTATCCTATTTAGCATGTCATTCCAATTTAAATTAAAGGTACCGTATGGTTACTCTTTTTAGCATGTGAATCAATTAAAATAAAATTAGCGCGTAAAAGCTCCCATAACCTGAATTGCTTTGCCAAATTTGAAAATTGCAATCTTTCAAACCTCGCCACTCTAACAAAATTCGTGTCCTATTTTCTGAGTGCAATTTTAGCTTTGCAAAATCCTTCTCCTAACCTAATTTCTTGCCTTTCAAAGGTGCCTTACCAATAGGTAATTACCAAAAACAAAAAAATTTAAGTTTTTAATGGTAATGTTTATTATCATTCATTACTCCTTTATGGTCCGTTTTTCAGTCAACGTTGGCTACCCATGCATCTAGGTTTTCCTTCAACTCTTCACATTCAAGCCAAAACTAATTTGAGTTCTCCAAAACTTAAACCCACAGCCATGCCAATACCAAGTCAATGTTAAACCATCAAGCCAATTCATGTATTTTGATATTTAATATAATTCTATGATTATATTATCACTCAACATGATCAAGCATATTATTAAAAATAATAATAAATTAAATAACACACAATTAACATACATATAAGACTTGAACTTGAACCCAAGTCCTTTCACACAACCAAGTACTCTCAACCATTTTAAATTAGTACTCTTCCGTTATATAAATCAATAGTTAATGCCTTAATGGCTCTCACTACCCGTATTTATTAATTAATTAATTATTTAATTATTTAATTTTCATGGGTCTTAACGAGGATATTTGAATTTCTACTAATTTAACTAATTGAAATCCTTAAAAAAATACTTACATTTAAAATGTTTTTTAGTTTTTCTATCCAAACAAAACATTTTATTATATAAAAATTTAAATTTTTCAAAAAAATAAATTATTTTATTAAAATACTCTATCCAAACACATTAATTCTGTTGTCGTGGTTATCGTTGCATTAACCTCCAAACTCAACACCTTCCGATAAAACTTCACTTTATTCTGTTAGTGAATAAAACTTCTAAAGGACCGATTAGAGTGTCAACAACTCCAAAAAGTCTTGGTTCCTGGCTTAAGTTTGAAAGGGTCCTGCACTGAAGTATTAAATGCAGTGATCAATCTTCACAGCTACTTCACGCAGACCTTTTATTTATACAATTTGAATGGAATTTTATTCATCACCGACTTAATTACCTTCAATATACTGAACCTGGATCTGACCCGATCGGTTTGTGTTACCCCGGTCGGGTATCTTCAGTCGTTGGATGCGCCTCAATCTAACAATCCAAGAGGTGTGACGATTGACCTTCGTTGCTTATAGATAGGTGGCATTGGCATGTCATTTTCATCTTTCTTTTAACGGAGCTCTGCACATACTGATTAACTTCTATTTTAAGGTAATAATGTCTATAGTCGGTGTTTTTAGTCCGAAAGAGTCCTCTGGTCGAGGTTATGTTGATGTTGCATCGTCGTCATCACTGCTTGGGTCGTCTTCAGGGAGTCAAAGGGTCAACCGAATGGACTGTGCCATCCGTTAACACCAACACCACAAATGTGAATAATGTTGGCAATAAGGAAAAGACGTCGAAGGGTTCTGCGTAGAGTGCGATCAGTGGGGTCAAAATTGATGCGTCGACAAAGGGGATGAGCCGAACTTGCAAGAGATTATGGATTATGTTTCGGGTGTAGGGACCAAGAGTCTACTAAAAGCCTCTTCAATCTCACTCCTTCTCTCCAAATCTCCTCTTCTCACTACTGCAATCACTTCTTCTCCAAGAAATTCACTCCTTTGCTCGATCGGTGGGTTGACGATCGGGGTACCTGTCTAAAAGGCTCCGATGACTTAAGTCAGCGAAAAGACCGATCGGTGTATCAGTGTAACTGCCGTAATAAATGCGAATTAAAGATCCTCACGGCCCTATTTATAGTTTTCGGTGTGGGTTTGTGATTAGAGTTCCTTAATCACGACCCAATGACCCTCTAATCAAGATTACTGACTCGTTTAACGTTAATTAATCTGATTAGCTGGTGTTGTTTGACCGTGCGACCGATGGCCGCTTGACTGGGCTGGTTATATCCTGATTTTCACAAGTGAATAATTCGTGTATGGCTGATCGACCGATGGACGCATATAAAGCGCTACGCGAATCTTAAGAGACTAATCGACCAATCGACCCGATGGTTGGCCAAATGATTGTCCTTTATTAGGTTAAGGTGCTGTTCGTGTGGGGCTGATCGACCGATATTCCATTGCGGACCAAATCGTGATGAATATGCAGGCCGATCGACTGGTTCGTCTCAGAATGTCACTCGTTTGTGTTACCGATTGACCGGTGGCCCTGAACATGGTTTGATTGCGAGACCAATCGACCGATGGTTTCTTATGATGTAATGTGATTTATTTGTAGAACCGATTGACCGATAGTCCTATACAGTTCATTCGTCAGACCGTTCGACCGATGGTTATGTTTTATAGACGAGCTTTCCCAGCCTTGTCCGATGAACCTGAAGACTGGCCCTGACCGGTAGACCGATGTAACATACAATACAGGTTATGACTGGGTGCTCCATGATGTCCGCAAACATAACTCTTGGTATTGGTGGGGCGATGAGCTTGTGAATGTAGCCGTGCAGGTGTACATTCTTGAGAATAGCATTGACTATTAGGCTGACTATTAACATAATATATTGTCAATTCCGACAGTTTGATTAGATCATAAATATTCTTTTATATCATAAATCAACATAATATATTGTTAATCTAATTAAGTAATATATTATTGTAATTATCATGACATAATATATTGTTAATTTAATTAAGTAATATATTACTGTGATTATCATGTTGGTATATCATAAATATGATAAATTTTTATTATCATTTATTTTATAACAGATTTCATAAGGTCCAAAACCCCTATTAATATACCTGGTATTTTCTCAAGGAAGACAATGACATTTTCTTACTCACTACTATACTCATAATTCTTAAAACTCTTTTACAATCTTGAGGGGATAATTTTTTAAATATGGATCTTCCCCTTTTAGATAATGAGGGATTCAATTCTAATCATAAGAGCATTCAAGTTAACACTAGGATCTTGTCACCTATCCAAAGGTTCACGCTCCGAATCTCAATAGAAACATTATTCTTTTTTTTAAAAGCTCAATGTTTTTGTTAAATTGAAGTAACATCATCTCAAATTATCATGTGTCAAAATTTGACTCAACTCTTCCAAATCTATATCATTTTCTACACTATATCATCTTCTACACTAGAATTTTTCTATTCTTCAAATTTTGCATCAACCTCACTTTCAGCTATCAAATCCTATTTTTGGGTGCACGTATGAGTTCCTCTGTAATTTACCTCAATTGTTGTTGGGTCGTCGTAAACAATGGAAGAATAAGTAGTATTGAAACACAATCTAACTTGTATTGAAGCAAAGTCTGAAACAGCAACTACAAGAACTCTGAAATCTAGAAACTAAACCATCAAGAACTTGAACTGTGCAGAGAGAATTCTACAATTATCTAAGAAACTGAAAACTAAAACTGTGTTAACTGGAACCGTGCATCTATGAGTTCTGAAGCAAGTATTATATAGGACCAAATCTGAAGTTGAAACTAAAAACTTGTTGCAACAAGTCAGCATTACAATGATTACTCTAAGTTCAGATTAACTATACTAACTAACTACACCAGCTACTCAGGTAGCATGTTTACTAGTCAAGTGACCATTCCAGCTTTCAAGGCTTTAGCTGCAGTGAATGGTTATCTCTTAACTGATCTATTTTATCCATTCCACTCCCTACCGGCAGCAGCAAGTGATGCTCCCTGGTTCAGCAGGTTTCAGGTCTCGAATTACAATTGATTTAGGTTGCTCAGTGCTTCTTCAAAGGTAAATGCAGGTTAGTCATCTTCACTGACAGGTGCAGGTTACTTTGCTCACTGATTTAGCTTCTTCAACCTTCAAAACTGCTAGTAGGAAGTTGCATTCATACTTGAAGTAATGATTGCTCCAAGCTAATCATGTGCTGAGTAATAATTTCCTCAACTGGACCGAACTTTGCATTGCATACTTCATCACAGCACTGAAAATGAGCTCTCCAAACAGCAACCCTACAGTTCACTGCACAAGAAACTTAAAATTCACACTGCACTGAAATTTCAAGCTCATATGTTCACTCTTCACTTTCAAAACTGAATTCAAACTCAATTTTTATTTTTCATAAAGACTAAACACTGCAAAATTACATTTCTAAATCTACTTAATTCCACTCTATTTTACACATTTTCAGAAAATTAGCAATTTATTCAAGAAAATCTGAACTAAAACCAGGAAATAAAAGCAAACTAAATCTCAAGGAGACAAAATTAGCCTAGAAAAACTCTACAAAACCGAGACTCATCAATTATCATGCTAGTGATTAGTGAAGTGATTAGTAATAATGTAACTCAAAAGTAGGTTGGGGCGTTACAATGCTTCCATTACACTCAAATTTTCCAGAACAATGAGAGTGGAAGTTTACAAGGGAAAGACAACTGCAAGAGTTAAATAAGACACCAGAAGGGATAGCACAACCAAGATCCCTACCAAAATAAACAAAGGAAACGTAGAATGATTAAATCATAATTTATTGTACAACCAACCACACATTGCATTCACTGTACTTCAGGGGAAAAAATAGGCTCCCTTAGTATACTGATCAAAATGTTGAGGATTGCTCATGAAGCTTGCTAGTCTATGATTATCTGCAAACCCTTTATACTTATTCCACCAAGTCATGTAACTGCTTTTCTTCAGGAAAATTTCTGGTGATACTTCGTACTTTTTGAGTGATTCATAAACATAGTTCTCAAATTCAAGCAACTTCCCTTTTGCCTTTTCATTCTCTTTCAAATTCTCCCACTGTCCACACAAAAGGAGAGCCTCTTCAAGCTTTGCCCAAAAGCAAGAATCAGATGTTAAAATCCATTCCACATTCCTTCTAGTTTTGCCATATGAATCACCTTTTTCTTTCTTATCTTCTTTCAGCCACTTCTCCAACACTGCATAATGTCTAGACCTTCCTTCAGCCTCATAGTCCTTAAGACCAATTGCATAGTATTCAGCAATGGCTAGGGGCTCAACCATTCTCCTGTAGTTAGTTCCAGCAAAAAGCCAGGGAGTACTAAAAGCTGCAGCTTCTGTCTGAGGTTTCAGCTCTGCCTCTTCAACAATGTCCCTCCAGTAGTTGCTGAGGCTTTTCTGCAACTGAACAGCATCTATGTCAATTGTTGAGACAGCATTTTTGAAGCAGTCATAGTAACCAATACCTAGACTTTTACAATGCTTCTTGTACCATTCAAGTTTTGCCATGTGTATCTTCATCCAATTCAATTTCTTGGATGGATCAAATTTCACCTTCTTTTGGAACATGAATTTATTCTCCAGTCTTTCCAACTTTGTTGCCAAAGCATTTATATCAATGTTCTGGTGTTGTAGCTCCTGTAAAATCAAATTCAGATAAGGTATTATGAAAAAATTTACTCACCAAATTCTGGTCTAGTTACACACAAGACTACAAGATTTAGTGAGCATACATATGCAGAATCATAGACATTGTTCTCTAATCAAATTTGGAATTTCAAGTCTGTAATGAAATATTTCATTCATCATATATTATCAAGTTGAAACTCTTAATTTAATAAGAAAACGGCACTCATAGTATCGCTTATAAGTTCTGTTCTTACTTTAAATGCAAGCGGCTTAGAACTTAAAAGATATTCAGCTACCTGCAGATCTGATGTCAATTCTAGTGCTGCACACAACAACAAATAGATACTTGCATTCAGTGAAGTAGAATTTGTCAAGTTCAGGCCCCGTGGGGTAAAGTCCTTGCAAATTGCTTTACGATTGAGATTTTCCACAAGTTTTCCATAATCTACTACTTCAAAACCTTGACTTTGATCATTGATAGAGCTCACAAGAAGTAGTTCAAAAACAGATTCGGGGTTCTCCAAACAAGTAGAACCTGAACCAGAACAGAAGAGAAATGTCCCAAAAGGCACGTAATCAACTGGGTGGGGATTAAAATTCCTTAGAAGTGAGTCTTTGTAAGAGACAACATGTAGAAAGCAAGAACTCCATGTAGAACTTCGTGATATGGCTTCCTGCAACTTTTTGTCACCAATAAGGGGAGAACCAAAGGTGATGCAGAGAGGACGTTTCTTTCCTGAATCAATGCTCTCTAAAAGCAACATAGTAAAGAGAGAAGCAATTGCTCCTCCAACGCCATGTCCAGTAACAATCAATGGATGGGAGCTATTAATCTGCAACAGTATTACCATTGTTACAAGGGCTCACACAGGAAGAAAATAAATTCTAAGGAAATTAAAGAAACAAAGTGCGTCTGATTTCAACTTTCAAAAATTATTTTTAGTTTTCAAAAAAAGTAAAGATGACAGAGCAAAAAGTCCATGACTCACCCCTAATGACTCACTCTTGAGCTGGGACTATAAATCAGAAGAAGAGGATACACTTCCCCTTCAGTTTTTCTGTTTTTAAAACACTTGTCCCGGAAACAAATTTCAAAACTTGATACATTTCTGTTTTTAACTGTTGAATATAGACAAAATAAGGTTTGAGATTCTTGTGCAGAAAATACATTGTATTTATAATAAAGAAAATATGGGCTAAGCCCAAAATACATATGAAGACTAATAACAGTAGAAACAGAAAATAAGATATTAATGATATCTTAAAAAAACCAAAGGTAAGATGAAAATCAATCCAACCCTTAAACTCCACACGTCACTTGAACTATGTTACAACCATGAATTGTAATATAATTGAAAATTGTCAAATTTTGTAATAATTACTTCAAAATGTCGTTGTATTAGTAAATGATTAAGTAAAATTAAACTCATCTCTACTTATAGTGATCCTATCCGACTCATACAGAATTGTCTCCGGCAGAGGAGGTTATCCATGATCTTTACCAAAATGCCTCTCTAGACTTGTAGCACAAATTTTGTCATGCGGGCCACACAAGAAATTCAATATCTCAATCAATCTATTGGGTTTCAGATTGCAATTTTTCAAATAGAAACCACAAAAATAATGAAAGGGGAAGGAAAAGATGTACCTTGGACTTCAACTCATCAAGCTCGTCAAGATTGTCAATGAATAGCGAAACTGCAGACTCATTAACAGAGAACTCTGGAATTTTCTTGGTACATAGAAACTCAAAGCAGTGGAAATTATTCTTCTCCTTGAGATCAGAAGAAGAAACCAATTTCTGATGAAGATCAAAATCATTGTTGACCTCAAACACCACAACCGTCCAATCCGATTTTTCACAAACTTTCCAGAACAATCCGTTCCCCACACGGGGAACCACATCTTCATCACATGAGGAGATAGCATCCCATGTTTTTAGAAGAAGACCAGAGCTTGCCACAAAGTGTGCTTGCACAATTCCACTTGTAAATCTGCAATCACAAGAAGTTCACAACACAGTTAATCAGATACAAAAAAACAAACATGTTGGTTACGAGGGACTCTAATCAGTGAATTTTAAGCCTAACTCAACCTTAAAAAAAAGGCTCGTATGAGGTATACTTTTTCTTTTAGTTTTTACTTTTTATTTATTTATTTGTTTCTTGTTTTTTTTCTAGTATCATAGCCAAGGTTTAGTGTCTATACTAACAAGATTTGATGCTTGTTGGGTCTATTGTTCCACTCATTATTCAGACACTATTAGACCAGTCATTCATGTCTAGTCTCACGTTCATGATATATATCTCTTAGCGGCACGAAAGGATGTGTTCGAGATCTCACATCAACTAAAGATAAGGTAAGTTTATAGTATATTAGAGGATGCAAACCTCACCTTACAAGCCAGTTTGTAAGGTTGAGTTAGGATTAAAGTCCACTTAACAAATTCAATTCAAGTGTTTCAAGTTTATGACTTTTGAAACAAAAAATAAAACCCAAGAAACAAATTTGAGTGTAAGAAGAGTTAAGTTGTGACATACGATAGAGTAAGGTTCATGGTGGTTGTGTGAGTGAGAAAGTTGAAAGGAGGTATGAGGGGCGTCAAGAAGAGGAGAATTGAGTTCAAGATGAATGAAAATTGTGAAGTTTAAAAGAAATTGAATAGTCAAAACTGTGTGGAAGATCCATTGCAAGCAACGAAGTAGAGTTTAGCAAGTCAACAAAGAAGCGCATTAACATTAGCATATACCACAAATAAGTATGAGCGAGATTTTCTCAGACATGAGTTACGCTTAAAGTCCACTACTTAACATATTCAATTCAAGTGTTTCAAGTTTATGACTTTTGAAACAAAAAATAAAAACCCAATAAACAAAGAGTTAAGTTGTGACATACGATCGAGTAAAGTTCATGGTGGTTTTGGAGTGAGAAAGTTGAAAGGAGGTATGAGAGGTGTAAAGAGAAGAGAAATTAGTTCAAGATGAATGAAAATTGCGAGGTTTAAAAGAAAGTGAATAGTGGAAACTGTGTAGAAGATCCATTGCAAGCAAAGAAGTAGAGTTTAACAAGTCAACAAAACAGCACGTTAACATTAACATATACCACAAATAAGTTTGAGAGAAATTTTCTTGGACATGAGTTAGGCTTAAAGTCCACTTCTTAACATATTCAATTCAAGTGTGTTCCAAGTTTATGACTTTTGAAACAAAAAACAAAACCTAATAAACAAAATTGAGTGTAAGGTGGTTGTGTGAGTGAGAAAGTTGAAAGGAGGTATGAGAAGTGTAAAGAAGAGGAGAATTGAGTTCAAGATGAATGAAAATTGCAAAATTTAAAAGAAAGTGAACAGTGAAAACGGTGTGGAAGATCCATAACAAGCAAAGAACTAGAGTTTAGCGGGGCAACAAATAAGCATGCCAACATTAGCATATACCACAAATAACTGAGGGAGATTTTCTTGACATGTCATGTGTTCACACATTCGATTGTTTTATAACCTATTTTAACATATTTGATATTGAAATGAATTCCCATCTTTTTTTATAACGAAGTTGAATACTTATTACCATCACTTTAGATAGTGTAAAAATACTATTTTTCGGTAAAACTAGAAAATATCTTCTTTATATACTTTGGGTATAAACATTAGACTGGTGCCGATAAAAAAAAGTATAAAAATTAGACTGCCAAGGTTAGTACGGTAAGAATAGCAAATAAATATATTAATAGAAACCCGTTTTAATTTATGCATTTAGAAGGAAGTTTACGCATTGTATTATGACTGTTATAATAAATACTATCAAACTTACAAAACTAATTCATAATCATTCATTTATTTATATATTATAATTTAGTTATATTTCTTATATATAATAATTTAATTATATTTCTAGTTAATGTTCAACATTATTCATTATTCATCATCTAACGGCTTGAAGTTTTGTATGATTAATCCTTGAAACAGTACATGCTATCTGCACGATATCCTTCCTTTCAAGTTTCATTGTAGTCTTTTAATGTTCTAGATGGACCTTTTTGTCACAGTCAAATCAAATGGAGATTATATAAGTTTATCCTACAAAAAATATTAATTAAACGCGTTTAATAACAAGAGAAAGCCAAATGAATACAGAGCTTTTAACTAACCTCTGATACTTAGCTCCAACAATGTCCTTCTGCTCATATTTTATCGAGGAAAATCTATCTGAAACCTGTTCACTCTTTGTACGTATCATTTTCACAGCTTCGGGGTGAAGACTTGTTCCTTCACGACCCTGTTAATTGTCATTTCAAAAATAAAAACCAGAATACTCCTTTATTCAATATGCCATGTTCATGAAATTTCATTTTCAAGACTACGAAACGTCTTCAGTTCAGGACACAACTTCACTTAACAATATTTGATGTCTATACATGAATCAAACTAGGTGTGTAAATATCACATAGTCTTGGGTTGAATAAGCTGTATTTTAGTACATAACCTAAACCTTAATTGGATTGATTCAAAGTAGAGGTATTCATGGATGGGTTTGGATCAAAACTGAAATATTAAATTTTCATTGGTTTAGATTAATTATATCATAAAGTCAATGCATAATAAATGACAGTAAAGAAATCTGTATAATTGGGTATTTTGAGTTCAGAAATTTGCAAATCAGAAAATCAATACTAAAACAATCATCATCCAATTGAGTTAGTTTGATCTGTTGGATCTAAAGGTTCCAACAAATTTAATTAATTTGAATTTTTGGATTAACCTGTATACCTCTCTCTAATTCAAATTGACAGTGTTGACCAACTAAAATAATAACACATCTTTAAACAATTTAAAAAGGAAAACAGTAACTAATTTTTTTGAGTATTATTAGGAGTTTCAAATCCATATAAGAATCACTTTTAAATATGACTCGTGAGAACAACTCCAAGGACATTTTGGCAATTGCCTTAGACATCAAATTATCTAAAGCCTAAAAAGATTTAGATTTTCTTAAAAAGTATTTTAATTTGTATTACTGGGTTCTAAACTTTATTATTATAAATTATATATATATATATATATATATATATATATATATATATATATATATATATATTTTTTTTTTTGTTATTATGAGTAGTTTGAAAACTGAATTAATCGAACAATCGATAACTTTGGACTGGAAAGAATATTGTATTAAAGTTGAAAGACTTTCAAGTCCTACTTGGTACTATAATATTGAAAACATTGATTTATTTTTAAACTAAAGATATTGGATTGGAATAAGAATGGACAAAAGGAGTTAATATT
>Ga0214542_1011131_pt1 | contig 12529 bp, 13 predicted proteins | sample CNSS1metaG_FD_160096 | JGI IMG/M metagenome (GOLD analysis project Ga0214542, IMG submission 160096) | Root nodule microbial communities from cowpea collected in UCLA plant growth center, Los Angeles, California, USA - CNSS1 | ecosystem: Host-associated > Plants > Roots > Nodule | place: USA...
AGCATGTCTCTTGTTTAACTTGCCTTGGCTTTTCAAAAATTTGAGTGACTCATGGTCACTATGTATCACAAACTCCTTTGAAAGAAGATAGTGTTGCCAAGTTTGCAAAGTCCTCACAAGAGCATAAGCTCTTTGTCATAGGTGGAATAGTTAATTTGACTCCCCTTGAGTTTTTTACTCAAATACGCTATGGGTTGACCTTCTTGGAGAAGCACGACCGCAATACCTACATTGGATGCATCACACTCAATTTCAAAAGTTTTGTTGAAGTTAGGGAGGGCTAAAAGTGGTGCATTGATCAATTTTTGTTTTAAAGTTTCAAAAGCCTTTTCTTGATCCTTGCCCCACTTATAGACCACACCTTTCTTGACCAATTCATTGAGAGGGGCGGCTATGGTGCTAAAGTTTGACACAAATCTCCTATAAAAACTAGCCAACCCATGGAAGGACCTAAGCTCACTCACATTCTTTGGGGGAGGCCAATCCTTGATGGCTATCACCTTTTCTTGGTCCACATGGACCCCATGTTAGCATACAAGGATGCATTCCTTAACGTCTCTAACACATTCCTTAAATGATTTAAGTAGTAATCTTGAGACATACTACAAATGAGAATGTCATCAAAGTACACCACAATAAACTTCCTTAAGAACTCTCTAAGAACATGGTGCATGAGTCTCATGAATGTACTAGGTGCATTGGTCAAGCCAAAAGGCACGAATAACCACTCATATAATCCAAACTTAGTCTTGAAAGAGGTTTTCCATTCATCCCCTTCTTTGATTCTAATTTGATTGTACCCACTGTTCAAGTCTATTTTGGAAAATATGGTTGCACCTTGTAACTCATCAATCAAATCATCTAACCTAGGAATGGGATGCCTATACTTGATGGTTATGTTGTTGATAGCTCTACAATCTATGCACATTCTCCATGTTCCATCCTTTTTAGGGACAAGAATCACGAGCATTGCACAAGGACTTAGGCTATGTTGCACCCACCCTTTTTCTAACAACTCATTCACTTGTTTTTGGATTTCCTTAGCCTCCTCGGGACTAGTCCTGTAGGCTGGCCTATTAGGCAAAGATGAGCCTTGTATAAAATCAATTTAGTGTTCTATTCCCTTTAGGGGTGGGAGACCCTTTGGAGGTTCTTGAAAAACTTAGGAGAATCACTCTCACTAAGATAGAAGAGATAAAACTCTTATATTTTCTGAATAAAACTCATCTTGCCTTCATTGATGAAAATGGTTCAGCTTAGATAGGAGCTTTAACCATCATAATTACAAAAGACACATAAATTTCAATTACAACATACTTAAAGCTATTAATGATCCACTCAAGCTAATAACGATCCAGTACTTAACGGTTGATTGTAACTGAATTGAAGGCTACCAAAAGTCATCCAAAAACTTTCAGCAAAGGTCCTCTTGATCTTCCAAAGGTTGGTGGTTCTTAAGTTGGCATATGGACCCTTATTACAACTTGAAAATAAAGCAAAACTAAAGCCCATTAATTGGTTAAGCCAAAACATAATTTGGTCAGCCAAATTTACAAAGAATTGGGCCCTTATTTAAAAAAGGAACTGCATCAACATGGCGCATTAGTCATCTTAAGACACTAGTTTTAATAAAAGTTTATTATGATCTTGTGAAGGAGTTTATTTTTCCACAACTTGAAACTAATTCCCTTCCTCCAGGATCAAATTCAACTTGATATTTGTTACTTTCCAATGGTTGCAATCCATGGAGCACTTTTCATGCCAACACTACCCCATATTGATATGTAACAATAAATAATTCCATGCATTGTGTTTGACGAATTCGCTTCTCATCAGCGGACCAAATGCATAATAAAGAACTATGAACAAGGTTCCTTTTTAAACATGGAAGTTGGTGTGTTTCATTCACATGCTTATCCTTTTGGTCCTGTAAAATGACATCACAAACTGTAGAAGAAAAAACATTGACAAATAAACTTTCCATCATATTTTTCTCTACTTCCATTTCTTTTTTTCATTTTCCCTTTCTTCTGCAGTTTTTATTGCTTCTTTTTCTATTCTTTCTTTTCCTATTTTCTCCTTCAGCCTATTTTGATCTTTACTGACTTGTCTTGGTGTCATAAATTTCAACTTCATTTTATGTCCCTCATGCCTCAAATAAAGGGAACGTTCATCAAGATTGGGTGTTTTAAAAGGAAACCATGCCCATACCAAAAGAAGATCACAAGAGTCTATAGGAGCAATATCACTGTTCTTGTTGGGACCAAACTGTATTCCACAAACCTGTTGAAAGACTCTTGTATCTGGTTGCAGGTGAATCTTCTCTTGCTCGGATGAACCTCGAGGATGACGTAGGGAAACCTGCAAAAGTCACTCTGATGCCTAAGTTAGCACTGGTGATATCAGAATCTTAGAGAATATATTAATGCGTCATCAATGCCTAGAATAGTGTGCTATTTATACCCTTTTTACCTGTGGGTCCTACCTGTAATGGGCCTTGGTCCTGGATTCCCCTTTTCTAATTACCCTTAGGTCCAAATCTAAGGACTGAATTGTCAATTGGTCTTTCAGATGCTATCAATAACTTCCATGGAGTGCTTAGTATTTGGTATGCGGTTATGCGGATCTCAGCTTTCTGCATCCTTCTTGTCCGCTTGGTTCTCAAATGGTCATGATCAGGTGTGGTTTATTTCATTGGGGTGCTAGGGAGTAATCAGCCTAATGGAGACGCTGAGGGCCGCGTTCTTTGTGGGGGTTATTACTTAGTCATAAGTTGTTTGGTGGCTGTGTGCCATGGGCTAGTCCTCGGCCGGGAGTGTCCGACCCTAAAGGTGTTTGGTGGGTGTGTGCCATGGGCTAGTCCTCGGCCAAGAGTGACCAGCCGTGAGGGTGTTTAGTGGCTGTGTGCCATGCGCTAGTCTTCGGCCAAGAGTGACCAGCCCTGAAGGTTGTTGAGGACCGTGACTGTATACTCACGGTGTGGTCCGGACAATCACATAATACCTCTTTCACACATTACCGTACTAAATTTGATCCATGCTTGATTCAGATGAAAGGTTATTGGTAATTGGAGTTTCTCAACCAATCTTTGGCATACACCAATGTTGTCGCTTCCGTAATAGATTGCAACTAAACATGGGTTGCCTTTGATTAAAACCTTGTATATAAACTTCCATTCCTATACCAAATCTAGATATCTAGTCTCTAAATACCAAATGATGTGATTCGTTTTACTGATCCATCAAGGTTGGAATGCTAATAAGCAAGAAATTTGAGAAATTATTTAACATGAGAAAATGGAAATATATTAGAAGATGAAGCGGAAATTTATCGATATCACACTTCCAAGAATGGAAGGTAAGCCTAAGAGTTTAAACACATAAAGGGATAAAGGACCTTTGATAAAAGTTAGGGATTCTTCAATCAATCAAGAACTCAGGAGAATCACTCTCACTAAGATAGAAGAGATAAAACTCTTATATTTTTTGAAATAAAACTCAGCTTGCCTTCATTGATGAAAATGGTTCAGCTTATACAGGAGCTTTAACCATCATAATTACAAAAGACACATAAATTTCAATTACAACCTACTTAAAGCTATTAATGATCCACTCAAGCTAATAACGATCCAGTACTCAACAGTTGATTGTAATTGAATTGAAGGCTACCATAAGTCATCCACAAACTTTCAACAAAGGTCCTCTTGATCTTCTAAATGTTGGTTCTTAAGTTGGCATATGGACCCTTATTAATTGGTTAAACCAAAATACAATTTCGTCAGTCAAATTTACAAAGCATTGGGCCCTTATTTAAATAAAAGAAACTGCATCAACATGGTGTATTAGTCATCCTCCATTTGGCTCTAATGCAATTCACATCATACCCTCCTTGTTCGAGAAGATTCGTCCCGAATCTTAAGACACTAGTTTGTATATAAGTTTATTATGATCTTGTGAAGAACTTTATTTTCCACAACTTGAAACTAATTCTCTTCCTCTAAGATCAAATTCAACTTGATATTTGTTACTTTCCAATGGTTGCAATTCGTGGAGCACTTTTTGCCAACACTACCCCACCTTGATATGTAACAATAAAAAATTTCATGCATTGTGTTTGACGAATTTGCTTCTTATCAACGGACCAAATGCATAATAAGGCACTATGAACAAGCTTCCTTTTCAAACATGGAAGTTGGTGTGTTTCATTCACATGCTCATCCTTTTGTTCTTGTAAAATGACATCACAGACTGTAGAGGAAAAAATATTGATAAATAAACTTTCCATCACATTTTTCTCAACTTCCATTTCTTTTTCTTTATTTTCCCTTCCTTCTGCAGTTTTTATTGCTTCTTTTTCTATTCTTTATTTTTCTATTTTCTCCTCGAGCCTATGTTGATCCTTACTGACTTGTCTTGGTGTCATAAATTTAAACTTCATTTTATGTCATAGTTTTGAAATGGTGATTTTAGCTATGAAGTGGGGGGGGGTTGAATTGGCTTTATGAAACTTTTTCGAAAGTTGAAACCTCTTTTCAATTGAATCTAATGGATTGGAAAGTTTGGATGTAAATGCAGTAGACCAGTACACTTTCAGTCAATTAAAAAGACAAGTCAGTCGCCTAAAATACTAGAGAATTATGTAGAATGCATAATTCACGAATTCAACTCAAACAACAATCTTTTACATACAAGACCTATTCCAATCAGTATTTATAATAAGTATAAAGCCTTAGATTACAAAAGAACGCATTAAATCATACCAAAGATCAAGTTGCTTGGTTTTCTTGAGTTTTTAAAGAGTTTCCAAGAGAGTGAGATGAGGGAAAGAAGAATGCATAGCTGTTTTTATATTGGTTCACTCAATCACTAAGCTACATCTAGTTTACCAGGACAACCTAAGCCTGGTTTCCACTATATTCAAAAGATTACACTTTGTAACAACAAAACTCGCAAGATTTTTGAGTCACACAAAAATCTAGACACACACCCCACAAGAATCACACTTGCAGACCTGAAATCACATTAGGCAAACCAACCAGAGGCACAAAAACATCCAAACCTTATAGTTGTTGTCCCTAGCCAATCATACATGTGTTCTTCAAGCTACTCACAAGCCAAAATGCCTTTAAGATCAACCAAGATCTTCAAAACACGAGTTCCAAGTGTGTATTGCACACACAGAGAGCTTCCCAAAGATGAATGACAAAGTTTCATTCTCAAAAACTCAGATTCGCACCTTTGCTCATGAAAACACAACTTATACAGTCTGGTTTAAGTGAAAACAGTCGATTGAATATTCCGTACAGTCGGCTGATTTTACCTGACTTAAATGAAATCATTCGATAGAAAAATAATTCAATTGATTGAATGCATTCATACAAAAAACTATATACAACAAGCCTTTTAACCTGTTAAAACCCATTTTAACATATTAAAGGAGACACACTAAGACATCTAACCTATGTCATATAGCCTATCAACAATGTATAACACTAACACATTACATTTAACATGTTATTTACAAATTTAACACACTAAGACATAATCTTCAAATGGATCTTCATCAATCTTGATCAAACATCTATGATCTTAATGCACATGGCTTTATCAATTCTTTGCTTCAAGCTGATACATATCCTTTCAAATCACTGCCACGTCATCATCTCCTCCATCTCACACATTAAACCCATACCCCAATTTCAGCCACCATGACCAACTATGTTGGCAGCCGCCGCTCTTCCACCGTCAGCCACCTCCATGTCGTCCCCCTTGCCGGAAAACACCAGGACGCCACCTGTAACGAACCACTCACAACCACCATCATCCATTGAACCTGCACCATCGTGAGCCACCGTACCTATGACCTCCATCCTTCTCTCCCACCTTCAACTGCATGACAGTTCACGCTCCACCGTTGTCGGCCAACGCAGTTTCACCACCTGAACCTGTGCCAAATTTGCGCGACCAACGTTCACGCTACAGCTTCGACCACCTCCATCTTCTTGCCACCACGAAACCACAGCGGAGCATCAGCCATGGCAGCACCTTCAACTTGCACTAGTCGCGGCACCACCAAACAAGCAACCTGTGAGCCTGTTCGAGCCTTCGCTGGAGAGGAAGAACGATGCACCGTGAGCCAGTAATGCGTCATCACCGTTCGCCATCTCTTCGGAAGTGCGGCAGCCGTCATTCACGTCCCTACGGCAGAAACCATAGTAGAGGAAGGAGAAAGGAGGCAAAAACTCTAATTTTGGAGAGAGAAAACGCACTGCCATGTGTCAGCATCTGATAGGGCAGTCAAATTGGTCAACTAGTCAACATAGGTCAAATGGTCAAATGCTAATTAATTAAATAAAGATAAAATATTTTAGCAACCGAACAGATAAAGTCCAAGTCTGATTGAAGCCTATATAAAGAGACCTAAGGGAGCAGAAGAGGGATACTGAGAACTCTCTGGTTTTGGCAAATATCGTCATCCACCACATCTCTCATTCTTCCACTCTTTTTATTTTCTTTCCTTCATCATATTATCATGTATTCCATCAAAGCCATGGAGGGCTAAGCTTTTAGGGTTGATTCCATTGTAATTTCTTAACTGGATTCTGAGGTTAGATGAATTAATTTATTTGTTCTTTTGATTCTTGTTGAGATTTATTTTTCATCTATGTCTTTTAGTTCTTAATCTAGTTAAAGTAATGAATTTTACATTATAGCAAGTTAGCATAGTGTTAAATGTAAATAACATAACAATCATATGAATCTAAGGGTTTTAAAATTTTAATTAAGAAGTTACTTTGATTAACTTTTTGAAACTTTCAAATGATTGCATGAGTTTTTGCTAATAATTGAGAAGTTACTTTGATTAGAGGTAGAAACTTAGATTAGAATTAATCAAGAAGTTACTTTGATTAATTAACTCTTTACTAGATATAAGGTCTAAAAGAATAGACATGATTAAGACTAGTAATGTTTAATTGAGAAGTTACTTTGGTTAAATTTACTAGGACTATTCTACAAAGTTCTTGCTTTTAATTGAGAAGTTACTTTGGTTAAAAGTGAGGACGTCAACAAATTAAATAAGAAGTTACATTGATTTATTTGAAATCTTAAACAAGAAATCAATAACAATAATCTTTAGAAAACCAATGATGAATCCTATTTTGAAAGAGCAATGGAATTGACCTATTTACTATTACTGTGTTTGCAATCTTTTATTTGCATGTCATTTATTCTTTGCTTATCAAAACCTCACATTTTTATAGTTACTAGTTTTAATTGCATTTTTTATAAGAATCAAATATTTGAGATCAATTTCGTATTCGTTGTGAGACGACTCAGGGTTATCTTAACCCTAACTAGTTTATTCACTAATAACTTGGCAATACTGAAGTTGCTAAAGTTAAGTAGTGGTAATTTGATCGCCTAACGACAACAATATCAGAGTTGCATCATCCAAGAGCATATAAATGGGTTTCAAAAAGGGGTGAGGCAAGCGGCCTTTTTCTGTAAGGAAGTGGATGTGGCAGATCCGAGGTTTGATGTAGACAAAGATGTGGTGGACGGTCAGCTCATCAATGAGGCCGAGAGCAGCCCTAACGAGGAGGTAGAGAATACCATGGCAGATGATGACGTGAATGCAGGAGCCACCGTGGAGGGTTGATAAAGGATTATCTTGTTCCTTTTTAAGATTGTTGAATATGGTGTGAGTTGATTAAGAAAGCTAACTGAAATCCCCATTGGACATTAAGATAGCAAGCTATCTAGATGTGAAGGTTCGTTTCACAAAGCTCAAGAGAAGAAGATGATGGATTGATTCAAAACAAAAAGGAAATGGAAAGCACATAAACCATAGAAAACCAAGAACAATTAAAGGAAGAAGAAAACATAAATGGAAAGGAAAGAAATGGTAAAAATGTGAGAAGCACGCCACTACAAGGCTAGGCTAGAAGCCATGATAACCTTGAAGATGAGTGGATGTGTGCCGCCACTTGCTATGCAAGATAAGGCTTAAAAGTATTCACTCCATAAGGAGGAAACTCTCACAAATGGTTGAGACACAAGAGTGTTTTTACTTCAAAATCTTCAACCCTTTTACCTGTCAAAGAGCACCCCTTATATAGAAGAGTTTAGGAGCCTCTAAGCAAATAAAAGATACCTAAGGATGTCTCTACAAAAACCTAACCCTAGCTTCTAGAAACTAGGTGAAATAAGGTTATAAAAATGAGAGACAAAAGACCTAACTATAGTGTGTGCAAGGCTAATTTCGTTCTAGCACAAAAGGAGACAAAGAATGTGTCTCATATGTCTCCAAAAAGTGGCCAAAGTGTGCTAAAAACAAAGGAGACCAAAGGTACATAGGTACACTTGCTTCATGCCTTTTACTTTATGCTTTATGCCTTTGCTTTACTCTCTCCTCCACATCATTTATGCTCCCCAATCACCATGCGCCACCTATCATTGCTTTCTTACTCCTAATTAACCTACAAAGCAAATAAACATAGCTTAGCATGTTGGCTTAAGTCAAGTCAACTATAGTCAACAAGTTAAACCTAGTCAAAGGTCAACAAGTCAACTAAAGTTGATTCAACTAAGTCAACTTAGGGAATCAAAAATAACAAACACAAATGTAAGGGATGAAGGATTAGTGAACTTCCTTTCTAAACATGCTTAGTCTTCTTAAGCATGTGCCTCCATCCTTGGTTGGGGTCAATCCTTCATCAGGGGTGACGACAACAATGCGGCTTAGGATGTAGTTTTTATGATTTGTATTCACAATGAATCCTAAGTCTGTAATAACCCGTACAATATTTTTCATTGCTTTATAATGTGATGCATGTTGTAGATATATATGTTTTATAGTTGTTGACGATAGCATATGTGATAGGCGCGCGCTTGTTGGGTAATGTTGTTATGGATGCAATATGTTACGTTTTATGCGTATTTACCTGGATAAGTATTATTGACGTTTGTTGGTCAATGAGAGTAGTCGTCTCGAGCCGTTTACGTGTGGTTAGGGTGATGAACTTAAAACGATTTAAAGATCAATTAAGGGTGTTCGACCCAGGCTGCTTACTTGTGGTAAGGGTGGGGAACCTAAACGATTTAAAGATCAATTAAGGGTGTTCGACCGAGGCCGCTTACTTGGGGTAAGGGTGGGGAACTTAGATGATTAAAAGATTAATTAAGGGTGTTTGACCCAGGTTGCTTACTTGTGGTAAGGGTGGGGATCTTAGATGATTAAAAGATTAATTAAGGGTGTTCGACCCAGGCTGCTTAATTGTGGTAAGGGTGGGGAACTTAAACGATTTAAAGATCAATTAAGGATGTTCGACCGAGGCCGCTTACTTGTTGTAAGGGTGGGGAACTTAGATGATTAAAAGATTAATTAAGGGTGTTCGACCCAGGCTGCTTACTTGTGGTAAGGTTGGGGAACTTAAACGATTAAAAGATCAATTAAGGGTGTTCAACCCAGGCCGCTTACTTGTGGTAAAGGTAGGGAACTTAAACGATTGAAACATCAATTAAGGGTGTTCGACCGAGGCCGCTTACTTATGGTAAGGGTGGGGAACTTAAACGATTGAAAGATCAATTAAGGGTGCTTGTAACATCCCGACCGGATATTACAGATTTAAATAATAGTATAAAGAAATAAATAATAAAACTTCATTTATTATAACTTATGTTCCCAAAATGCGGGAAAATTAAAATTGTGTAGTACTAATAAATAATCTCAAAACCTCTACTATAACTGAAACATAAAATCCATAATAAAAACCAAGTTTAATAATATAAAATATTATAATTGTTCCAAAACATAATAAAAACTCTGATAAAAAAAATCTTCTCCCAATACTAGCCCCGCTCCGTCTCTAGGCCTCACTAGATCCACCTGCAATATCATATACTCCCGTGTACCGTGTACACGATCATCGCCAAACACAAGCAGATAGAATGAGCTAGCAAATTCCAAATATATATAAATATTGCACAGTTATATATATAACACAATCACACCAAAGGAATCTATTCCTTTGATCCCATACCACATGGCCACTACCATAATAATCGTGTTCTACGTCTTATAGCGATTTCCTCAAGAGGTCTTGCTGCCATACCTATCGACCATAACCGATAGAGCATGTGCGGGAAACTATGCTACGGATCATACACCGTAATGCCAGGTGGAGTTCCCATATACGAACATAGTTCGTAATGTCCCAAGACTACCAAACTCGTTAGCTAATTACTAAGGAAGGCAATCCATTTGGACCCATCCATACTGGCCACAACCAGTACACTCATACCGACAACACTCACTAACCCGAGCCACAACTCAAGAGTTCCTTGTGTTCATCCACTATCCCGAGCCACAACTCAAGAGTTCATCCACTACTACAGTAAAATCGTCTGGCGGGGGACACATTCAATAATTAAATCTTGGAAATTTAATATTATTTTTGTGCTTAAAAATTTTATTTAGTTGCATACTATATTACTGGGTATTCTTGAGTTTAATTGTAAGGCCCACCTTATTTTTTGCCTTATTTTTTTAAAGTTGCCCCAAACTTTTGGGCCTAAGGGCTGGCCCAAAGGGAAAAGAGACCCTAAGTCTACCCTAATCCATCCATTCCTCTCACTTTACAGAAAACTCAGTCGTCAAGCTCTCCCCTTTTCGCAACAGGAAGCTTTGCTAGGGTTTAGTCCCAGCTTTTGGTCAAGCAAGCTCAAGCACGTTTCACTCTACGTAAGTTGTTCCTATCCATACACTTCGTTTGCCAGTGGAACTTGTGTTTTCCACTAGCGATAACCATAGTAATCTGTTCTTGCTCCATTGTTTTCATCTTCAGCTCACTGAACTGCCTTAGGAACTGTGGTGCACCTCTGTTCGTGTCCAAAATCTCCCTTAGTAGCTCTTTCCAGGTAAGGGAAGCTAGGGTTTATGTTTTTAAAGTTATTTTGCCGATTTTTCGTCTGTCATATGGTTGCGATGCTTGAATGAGGTTTTTGGTCGAATAAATATGTATGGTGTGCAAGTATGTTTGATTGATGTAGCGCTACTCTTTTTCTACACTGCACACTTTTTGTAAAATGAATATTTCTACTACGTTAGCCGTTGGATCGAGCTGATATTTTAACAGTTGATCCTTAACAAATAACTCTTGACTTTCACCGGTCCGATCTTTAATTGGAGCTTTGTAGTGAGAGCAGTTTTGATTGCAAGGTCACTGAATTTGTGTTGTTGACAGCACTGCACACTTTTCGTAAAATGAAAGTTACTACTTTGTTAACCGTTGGATTGAACTGATATTTTAACAGCTGATCCTTAGCACATAGCTTTTGACTTTGAGTGGTTCGATCTTGAATCAGAGCTTTGTAGTGAGAGCAATTTGTATCGTAAGATCGCTGTAGTCTGGTTGTTTCTCTGATCTTGAATGGTTATTACTGGCTTGAATCTAATTGTTATATTAAAAGCATGTGATAAATGATTATGCATGGGTGATGTGATTCCTGGATTGTGGATGATGGGTTTGGTATGAACTTGGCATGTGATTTAAATGAGATGCTTGGTATCAAGGAGACATGGTATTGATATGAAATACAAATATATATTCACTGCTTGGGAAAGATGAGTTGGTATGGATTCAACATTTGGTTATGAATGAGAATGGCTTGTAAAGGTTGGCATGAGATATTATGATGGTAAACATTACTTGATTGATTGAATATGATTGGTCTGTGGTCAGTGCGTAATTCTTTGAAATCTCTAGGTGGGATTTCAGGGTCGTGCTTCAGTGGTCGGGACGTAATTCCATGGCCCCTGTTAGTGGGTGTCCATGGTGGTGCCCCATCTATATAACTTGGTAAGGATTCAAGGTAAGGATTGCATCCTAACACTCTAAGGAGTCAGTTAGTTTCACTTAGAGCGGACTGACTCTTGTGGTGAGAGTAGTAGGAGGCCTGAAACTCATTAAAGGATAACCTTGTGTGTGAGGGAATTGCTTCATTATAGCACTTGTAACACATAGGTCGGGGGTGAGCAGCTCGGGGGTGAACAAAGGTATCCACCACAAGTGCAAGCATCTGCTGAATCCGACCAGGTTATATGTATTCGGATGAGTCGAGTCGAGTCTTAGTGTATTGTTTTGGAAGGTCATAACATGCTTGGGTGATGTATGCATACTTGACTGAGAAAGTCTATTTGATTGCATGATAAAACCACTTTTGGCTCTAGCTTACCCTTCTGTTATTGTTGTGTGTTCTATGTGTGGTACTCTCTGATGAGTGCGTATTTTTGCCCTCATTCAGTGTTTAATTCTGGGTATTTAATTGAATTTGTGTGTTTAAAGATTGATTTAATTGGAATTTCTTATAATTGGGTTTATTGAGCATGAGATACAAAAGCATGTTAAAAATAGCTTTTTAGTTGCATAAATTTTCTTTGGATATTTTGAGGTGTGTTAGTGCAGCTGCAGCTAAGTTGAGCTCATGGAGGTGTGGAAATAAATTGCTCAAAGCTTCATGACACCTTA
>Ga0214542_1011136_pt1 | contig 12526 bp, 9 predicted proteins | sample CNSS1metaG_FD_160096 | JGI IMG/M metagenome (GOLD analysis project Ga0214542, IMG submission 160096) | Root nodule microbial communities from cowpea collected in UCLA plant growth center, Los Angeles, California, USA - CNSS1 | ecosystem: Host-associated > Plants > Roots > Nodule | place: USA...
TGTATATCAACTAAAGATGAGAGATACTTACAATATATAACTAGGTGCAAATAGTACACTACAAATTAATTTTATATTGTTAAATTTGATTTAAAATCCACTTAAGAAGCATATGAATTATAGTGAATTACGATTCAGAATTAGGTACTCTCAAAATTAGTTAATTATTTCATATCATTATTTATTGTATCGTGTCACTCAATAAACAATTGTTGTAAGTAAAATTGTTGAGTAATAATAGATTACTTTAAGCTTATTTAAAGTACAAACATTAGCTAATCGATTATAATCCAAAAAATTATTTATACTGTTCCTTCTGAGTTTCCAAATTTGATCAAGAACAATATAATAAATTAAATTCAATAAAATAGTTTTTTTAGGTTTAATTATTAATTTAGTCTTCTAGTTTTTTCTTTGGTTCATTTTAGTTCCCTTATTATTTTTTTTCCATTTAATTCTCTAATTATTTAATAATGTGCAATCTAGTCATTTTTGTTAGGTTGACATTAACACTGTGTCCGTACATGTCACATCTCAATTCGTGGAAGTTTCATTTTTTTTAGTTTTCATTTTATTTCTCCAGGAACTTCGTCCTGAAGGTAGCCTAGGTCACCTCCTCACCTCGGGTCTGCATCAGCCGATGCATCCCCTGCCACCAATACTCTGCATCTGCCACCAAAAGAAAGGTGACAAATAATAGTCTCTGGGCATCTGTGCACTCCAGCACCCTACAAATCTTCTCGCACTCCCGCATCCAGGCGTCTGCCTGATCAAGAGTAGCCTTGCCAGAGAACTTGACCGGCCTATGTTTCATGAAATCCTCCATAGTTATCGGCCTGGTAGGTGCAACTACAGCTCTGGGTGGCGCTGTTATGGGCTGTATCGCGTCCACCATGCGATGAATCGTCTGAGCTATGTCATCAACTCCAGCAGTGTTCCTTCTCCTCGCTACATATTATAGTTGTTCACACACACAGCTCAAATTAGGATTTCACATCCAAAAGTAGTACAACAATACAAGCAATAAGTCACACAAGCGTAACACAATTAGCCCACTCCCCATAGACCCCAAAAATCATTTTGAAAACCATTGCTTTGATACCAAATGTAACATCTCGTCACGATATTACGAATTTATAAATAAATAAAAGCAATAATTTAAAATACACGGCAGTTAATAATACCTCATTTTCCCAAAACGCGGGAAAATTTAAAATTTATTAATTAACCATCAAGAGTTCAAGTCCATAATCACTAAACACATGTTTCATAAAAAATCCCATAAGCGTTTACATCGTATTTCAAAAGTCAAATGAAAATAACACTAATTTTCCCCAGTCTACCCCTTCTCCGTTGCTAAGTATCACCTGAGCCACCTGCATCAACAACATATGCTCCCGTGTACCGCGTACACGATCATTGCCAAACACACGCAGATAGGGTGAGCTTAACAGATAAAACATATATAATTTTACAAATATATATACATATACATACATTACTATGAATAACATAAACATCCCACATTTTTCCAACTTTTAATTCATGCCACCTGCCACTAATTAGGTTATTCGTGTTTTACATCTTCTAGTGAATACCTCAAGATGACTTGCTACCATACCTATCAGCCACAATTGATAGAGCACGTGCGGGAAACCATGTTACGGATCATACACCATAACGCCAGGTGGAGTTCCCAAATACGAACATAGTTCGCATCATCCCAAGACTACCAAACTCGTCAGCCAACTACTGAGTCGAATAATCAAAACCTTTCTTGTTCATTTTCCGTTATAATACTATTCAACTGTATTTTAGAATTAATTTTCCACTAACTTTTCAAAAGTTAATGTATTGTTTAAAGACTAATTAAATCAATTAAAAAAAAGCATGTGACAATAGTAATTAGGTATTCTTCCTTAAAACATTTTGTACCGTTGTTCAATGGGTTGAAAAATATCTTTATATTTCAAAATTGCAAGTACTTAATTTGTATACATGTCTCTATATTAAGAGATGTGTTGTATATCAACTAAAGATGAGAGATACTTACAATATATAACTAGGTGCAAATAGTACACTACAAATTAATTTTATATTGTTAAATTTGATTTAAAATCCACTTAAGAAGCATATGAATTATAGTGAATTACGAACCAGAATGAGGTACTCTCAAATTAGTTAATTATTTAATATCATTATTTATTCTATTGTGTCACTCAATAAAAAATTGTTGTAAGTAAAATTGTTGAGTAATAATAGATTACTTTAAGCTTATTTAAAGTACAAACATTAGTTAATCGATTATAATCCAAAAAATTATTTATATTGTTCCTTCTGAGTTTCCAAATTTGATCAAGAACAATATAATAAACTAAATTCAATAAAATAGTTTTTTTAGGTGTAATTATTGATTTACTCTTCTTGTTTTTTCTTTGGTTCATTTTAATTCCCTTATTATTTTTTTTCAATTTAATCCTCTAATTATTTAAAAATGTGCAATCTAGTCATTTTCGTTAGATTGACGTTAACACTGTGTCTGTACATGTCACATCTCAATTTGTGGAATTTTCATTTTTTTTAGTTTTCTATTTTTTTTAAATATAAATTGTTACGTGTCAGGTTATCGTTATTCCGGATGACAATGGTAGTGGCTGTTTTGAAATTAGTCTTCTATTTAAATATTTGATTCAATTTAGTACCGTATTTTTTAAAATGGCCCAATTTTTTCCTATGCAATTTCAAGTGTAAAAAATTACAAGTGTAAAAATGTAAAAAATAGAATAATTTGAGTTTTTAGGTGAAGTGATTTGATGTATAAATTCTAAAAAATTGTTTTAACATGTAAATATAAGTTGCAATTAAGCTTAATAACTATATTGGTGTCAAATAGGAGAGGACCAAATTGGATTGATTAAAGAATAAAGGGACTAAATTGAATCAAAAATTTAAATAGAAGGATTAAATCAACAATTTATTTCTTTCTTGTTTTGCATTGGGGTTAAGTCTTCCATCTTGATTGGAACATGTTTAATTTGTAAATGTAAGTGTTTTGATGGCATTGAAGTGTTTGGTACCATTTTTAGATGGTTATTTAATAATGTTTCAGTATTTTTTCTTTAAAAGTATTTTTTTGTGAATGTTCACTAACACAAAAAATCCTTATAACGTCACCCCAATAACGTTTTCCCAAAAAAGCCCAACGTTAAAAATGATCGGTGGCATTTTTGTAAATAACAGGACTTTTTTAACGTCTGCTCGCTCCAGATTACACGTCACTTAACGTCTGTTTAAAAATACCCCAACGTCATTTAAAAAAGGACGTTGATCCCCCTCGCGCCAGACGTTCCTTAACGTCAGACTACCCAACCCCCGACGTCACTTAACGTCGGATCACCACAACACCGACGTTAAGTTTTGTTTATCTCTGCGTGATTTCCCGCGGGCGACCCCATTTCCGACCTCCTCCAAGTGAGTTTCGAAAGGTTTTCGCCATCAAACTTGTTGGGATTTGATTATGGGTTGATTTTACGCGTTTTGAACCGATTATTTTTCGTTTTCATCCACATTTGCAGCGTTTTGAGATTCGTCCCACTTGCTCTTCGTTCCCATTTGGCCAGCAGTGTGCGAAGACCCTAGACTCCCTTTCAAAGTTCGTCCTTCAATTAGAAGAGGTTAGTTTTTCATTGTATGTATATAATTGTTCGTTGTATGTATATAATTTCTTGTATTTTTTTATAATTGCCATTATAGTTTTAGTCTTAGACTATTTTTTTTGTTAATTTTTTTGGCCTATTTCTTTTTTTATTTAAAATTTTATAATAATATTTGTAAAATTACAAAATAAAATTATATTTATTATTAGATATATGCATGTTTAAATAATTCTAATTGCATTTGATTTTTGAATATTATTGTTGTAGTGTTATTTTATATATGTAGATTTATTATACTTACAGTATACATTAAGCAAAACTTAGTTCTCATTTGAGATTTAGTACAAATGATTAAATTTTTAATCGTTTGTATTAAATCTTGAATTGTCCGATTGGGCAGTTTGAAAAAAATATTTTTCATAATTTGCTACAATGTGTACATTGAGGTTTATGCATAAATTTCATAAAATATCGATTGAGACTAATTTGTTTTGTTCTCTAGATGCATACTTGATTGTGATCATGACCGGTCGCTTTCATTTCGTGTACTTCAGAGACCAATGTGAAATGCTGTCAAAATTTTGTCAAATTTATGATGTTTGACTTCTTTGTATATGTATTAGCAAATTATGAAAAATAATTTTTTCGAATGGGTAGAGCCTCACCTTGTGAGTTAAAAGTTTGAGATTGATTGTGTTTTTTACGAACATAGTATAGATCGAAGCTGGAAGAATGAACGTCACATTAGTGAAGAGTATGAAAAGGGGGTTTATGAGTTTTTGCAATATGTTCAAGAACACGCAATCTCAAGTAACGGGACATATTTTTGTCCTTGTGTTCGTTGTCTTTATCAAATACGTCACGCAATAAAGTTATTAATTTTTGTATGTCAACTTATGACTTTGATGTGTTTATTTTATTTGTAATGTTCAGTGTAACACTACTAGAAAATCTCATATTACATGGGATTTTTCTTGCAAATTTGTTAAAAAAATTTGGAAGAAAAGACATTTTTCTACCATTTTTTCTAAAACTTTTAATTGGCAGGTAATTCCTTCGTGGGTAATCATTTCCTACAAAATTATAAAATTTGCAAGTATCTCCTACAAAATTTGTTGCGAGAAGTGTTTTATACAAAATATTTTGCAAGAAAATTGATAGCAATTTCTTGCAATTTTTTTTTACAACAAAACTTGTAAGTATTTCCTGCGAAAAAATTTTTAAAACGAAATTGACAGGAAATATGAGTTTTTTTAGTAGTGTAACAAGCAAGAAGATTAATGAGAATGTGGATATTATGTCATGTCTTATATAAGAACAATCATTCGAGCTGCAATTAAAGATGAATGGATAGAGGTAATTATATATATCTTTCACATATTATAAATCATATCAAACTTTAAAGAATGATATTCATACATAATGAAATTGTATTACTTTTTCAGCGGTTCAAGAATCCATCACGCTCTACCAGATGACATTATCCACACACTAAGACAAGAGTGGGCAACATATCTATTGGAAAGATGGAGTTGATACCACAGGAATTAGAACTCCTTTCAAAAACTTTGTTGTACAAGAATATCATATTGAAACTTTTAGTTTGGTGTTATTTATATTAGTTTAGAATATATGTTGAAACTTAAGTTTTATTATATATAACTGTAACTCCAGAGTTGTGCTGAAAGTATTATGAAACTGTTCTGGGAATTTTCTGATTTTCAGGTGTAGGAATGTTGTAAAAACAGCCAAATTTAAAAAAAAAAATAGAGTAATTTAACGTCTGGTCGTGCTCTGACAGACGTTATTCAATGTCTGACCTTACCAGAGCCGACATTATTTAACATCTGGAAGGCACTAACAGACGTCAAATTGCTCTCGTTTCTGGCTCCATTTAGCGCAAAAATGTACGTCTGCTGCTCTTGGCCCCGACGTTGGATAACGTCAGACCCATATTGCACCGATGTTAATTGATGTCTGCTAATTTTTTGATATTATTTTGATGTCACCCAGTACGAAGTCAGTGTTTGGGCAGACATCAAAGGTCGAAAATATCGGACGTTAAAAACTTTTCGAAATAATTAGAAACAATAAATATTACAAAATTAATGCAACAAACTTTGGTACAATAATGCCCGATTTAATAAAATCTTATTATGAAATGTTTAAACAATCTAATACAGTATAATACTGATCATGTGAAGGCAGTAGTGGGGGTTTCAAAAAATCTCAAGCACTAGCGGGGTTTCAAAAAATCCTAGACAATAGCGGGGGTTTATAAAATCCCAAGCAGTAGTGGGGGTTTCAAAAACCCCAGGTAGTAGCGGGGGTTCAAAAAACCCAAGTAAGTTGGGTTTTTCTAAGGGTTGCTAAAAACCCCCAATAATCTGTTAGCCACGCTGGCTCTTCTAGGGGAATTGCTAACACCTGGTATAGTCATTAGTGGGGGTTAAAACCTCTAGAAATGTCAAATATAACCTCCACTCAAAACAATTATTTTTGTACTGTCTCAAGCACAAAAGTTCGAACAAGATTTCGTCTTTTTTAGTCCAAACTGAACAATGGTAGGTAAAGAAAGTTTTGATTTTTACTCAACTTTTGGTTGTTTTCCTATTTCTTGAGAAACAAAATCATCTTCTTATTTTTTAAATTATCTAACTAAATTTTTCTTTAATTAACTTTGTTTTTGTTGGGATGAATGAAATGTCGGAGAAGATCGGCCAGAGGTAAGGCTCTAAAGCACAAAACTTTAAACAAGATTTCGTTTTTTTTTTTGTCAAGAATGACAACGTTATGTAAAGTTTTGATTTTTACTCAACTTTCAATTGTTTTTCCATTCTAAATGAACATATCCATCTTCTTCTAATTTTTACTTTTATCAGATTAAAGTTTGTTTTCATCTTCATCTTCATCTTATTATTTTTTTCTTTCTCTTCCCTAATTTTTTTAGGTTTTCATTCTTCTTTTTCATACTTTTGTTTAACTTTTTTTCTTGCCAAGTTTGATTTTTGATTCACAAGACTCAAGGTGTTTTGTGAGCACTTCTTAACACATTACTCTGTCTTTTTGGTTCTAAAATGACAACTGTAAGTTTCAATTTTTTCTCACATCTTATTCTTATTTTTACTTTTATCTATTTGTGATTCATCTTCTTTTTTTTCTTTCTCTTCTATAATTAATTTATTTTTATTTTTTTTGTTTTCGTTCTTCTTTCTTAACTTTTTGCTTAACTATTCTTTTTTCCAAGCTTAACACTTCTATCATCACAAATTTACATAGATTGAAAAGGTGAGATTTGTTATTTTTCCTATAATTTGGGTAAAGTTAGTTTTTTTCTCAAACCATATTTTAATGTGCAATACTCAATCTCAATATTTTTTTTTGTTTGTATTTATGGTTTTCGGCAATTTTTTGTTTTTTTTTTGTTTTCATAATTATTGTTTTTAGTGATTGAACGAGTTTTTCACTCAAAATTTGGTAATATTTCTATTTTTTATTAAAGTTTGAGTAAGAGGATGAAACATGTCTAGAAGTTATTGGAAGATAGAGAATGAGAAAAGGAGACGAAGGTGTAGTCACAACAAAAAAGAATGATCATTTTTTTATAGTGAAAATGTTGGTAGCTTTAGATTCAAAAGTTGAAGTGTGAATCTTCATATCTTTTCTCTATAAGGGTGATGACACCCAAATTTGATTAAGGTCCTCACCACACATGTACTCTCCTCTCTTTCTCTCATTTTTCTCTTCTCTTACGCCCTCTTTTGTCATTTGGATAGTTGTTTTCTCTATGTCCTCTTTTTTTTCCTTCTAATATTTCAAAATTTGTCTTAACTCCTTGATTTGAAGGAGTTTGACTAACAATTTCTCCTTGGGAAGTCATTGAGAAACACAACTTGCTAGGAAAGGAACAATATAAATATTTTTGATTACTTGTAAGGAAAAAATAACTATGTAATGATTGTTGTTATTTTTCTAACTGATCTTTAAAAATGGTAATTGAAAAGTTATATCTTTTTAGGTTTCTTTCGATATTGTTGATATTAATGTTGATTTGTTAAGAAAAATAATGCAGACCATTGCAATGTACTTGATAATTCTAATTGATTATGTTGTTTTTAATCTAATTGATCTTTAAAAATAGTAATTGAAAACTTATATCTTTTTAGATTTCTTTTGAAATTGTTGATATTGTTGATTTGGTAAAAAAAATATTAATGGAAACTGTAAGGCCCACTTATATTATGTCTTATTTTAAAAAGGGTCACTCCGAAACAGATGGACCTAGGGCTGACCCAAAGGATAAAACCGAACCCAAGTCTGCCCTAACTCAGTTTTCCTACTCGTTTTTAGAAAAATGTTCCTTGTCCTATGAGCCACAGCCGTCTCTCTATCTCTACTAGGGTTTGGTACCACCGTGGGCACGCAAGTTCGAACCAGTCCTTTTTTTCTCTACGTAAGTGCTCCCTCATCCGTGCTTGTATTTCTGCTATTGTTACTTTGGGTAACTTATATCTCCGTTGTTTCTTAAATTTTCCAGCTCGTTAAGTCGTTCCTTGAGCTGTCGTGTCCCGCTGTTTAGAGTCGAGGTCCTATGCTAGCCATTTCCAGGTAGGGAAGCTATGGCTTACTCCTGTATTTCGTTTTTTCCCTGTTGTTCAGCTGTTATTTTAAGATTGTGTGGTTGGTGTGATGTATGAAAGCTTAAAACGTTTTTCGCATGTTGGTTTGGACTGGTATGTATGGCTGTTGTAGGAAAACAGTGCCGAGATCTGATAATCTCGCCCAAGCGAGCCTCTCTCGCCCAGTCCCTTTACATGTGAGGGGTCGCTCAGGCGACCAGCTAAGTTTTTGAGCGAGCGAGCGTGAATGCGTGGAAGCTGCTATTTGTGTGCGTCGAGCTCTCGCCTAGGAGAAGTGAACTCGCTTGAGCGAGAGACCCTCTCACTTGAGCGAGACCCTTCAGCCTGAGCGAAGAGCTGGGCGAGACTGCGTTCTGGTGTGGTGTTTTATCTACTCTTGGATGTTTGGCTTGTATATGAGTGAATTATTATATAATGGCTTGAAGGGAAATGAATATGCATGATTAGAAGGGTGTATGAGTTGTGAATGATGAACTTGAATGAATTTGGCACGTTATAATCATGGGATGGTTGGTTATGAAAGTGGCATGATAATGAGATGAGCTGATATTTGATAGTCATGGATGGAGTATAATGAGTTGGTATGGCTTTGATCTGAAACATAAGAAGGATTGGTAACAAAGGTCGACATAATATGTGTACATGCATGATAAAATCTTTCTTGATTGTTTAGGTATGATTGGTCCGCGTCAGTGCGTAATTCCTTGAAATCTCTAGGTGAGGTTTCAGGGTCGTGCTTCAGTGGTCGGGACGTAATTCCATGGCCCTTGTTAGTGGGTGTCCATGGCGGTGCCCCATCTATATAACTTGGTAAGGATTCAAGGTAAGGATTGCATCCTGACACTCTAAGGAGTCAGTTAGTCTCACTTAGAGCGGACTGACTCTTGTGGTGAGAGTAGCAGGAGTTAGAACTTAAGGAGTTAGAATCACTGATTTTCAAAAGTGATGGAGACAAAATCAACAAAGATATCATAGTTATTTATCCAATTTGATTAATTTTTTCCTATGTCATTTCTTCTTCATTGTAAGTTTTTTATTTTATTTAAGGGTTAAATATGTTTTTGGTCCCTCAAGTTTCAGTGAATTTTGGAATTAGTCCTTCTTCGAAATTTTATACACATTTTATGATAATATTTGAGTTAACATTAAAGCGAAAATGTGTCAAACGGTGTAAATAATTCAAATATTGTCATGAAATGTGCTTGAAATGTCAGATAAACTTAACAAAATTTGGTTAAAGGAACTAAATTCATGTATTTTCAAAGATGAAGGACTAAATTGGTCGAAAGTTTTGAAGAATGACTAATTCCAAATTTCACTGAAACTTGAGGGACCAAAAACATATTTAACCCTTTTATTTAAAAGACATTTTATGTTTGCAATGTTTAAAATTTTCTATTTTATATTTTAAAACAATATCGTTTTGAGTTCTAAGTTTAACCATTATTGAACGTAAAGATTACAAATAATTAAATAAATAGTGAATAGTAGACAATGATTAACTTATAACAAAGAACAAGGATAAAAAAGTGAAATAATAAATAATAGATAACAAAATAAATAAATACACACACACACACACACACACACACACATATATATATATATATATATATATATATATATATATATATATGTATTTATTACATATAATATATAGGTTAAAATACTCCGATGGTCCTCGTTTTAGTTCAAAAATCTCAAATTGGTCCTCGAATTTTAATTGATCTCAATTTCGTCCTCATTTTATCTCAATTTCGTCCTCATTTTTGTAAATGTGTTTTAAATTAACCCAATCGTTAACAGTGTCAAAATTATTAACGTTGACTTCATTTTAATTATCTGACGTGGCTTTATTCATTTTTTTGAGGACTGAAAAATTGGTGTGTCGACCCTAATAATTAAAATAAGCATCGTCTTCAAACCCTAAATTACTGAATTAGGGATTCGAATTGAGTGCTGAAGAATGGCGACTGCGAGGGCGACTCACACTGCGTCAATGCCGTGAACATCGATGAAGGTGAGATTCAGCGTCGTCGAAGGTGAGCTCAAACATTTTAGAGGTCGATTTTTGAGCTTTAGTGTCGTTGATCGTAGTCGTTCTTGAGCGCCACACCGTGAAGGTGAGTATAAGTTCATCCTTGGTTGTTTAGGGTTTTGTTGGTTGGGAATGATGTTGTATGGCTTTTATTGTGTGATTAAATGTTGCTTGTCCTCCCATTTTCGACAATGAAATCGTTTGATTGGTGGTCCCCTATGCGACTGTGTTTTTTAATCGGTGACCGTATGGATTATAGTATGTGGTCCCCTATTCGAATGTGTTCCCCCATTTTTAATTGTTTAAGTTGTGGTCCCCTATTTTAATGCATTGTTCTGTGTTGTCGTTACTGGTATGAATTGTAATATTTGAATTCCTTTGGGGGCAATGTATACAGGGTGCATATATAGCCATGTTTGTTGATCATTTTCAAGTGGTGGTCCACCATAGTGGCCACTTTTTTAGTAATGGGAAATTGGAATATGATGGGGGAAACAACCACGTGGTTTTGTGACCCTGATACGTGGGGATATTTTGAGGTTATTGCTAGATTAAAAGAGTTAGGACACGTATCTCTGAAGGAGTTGTGGTATTGTTTAGGAGGTGGGACTGTCTTAGAAGATAGGTTGGAGCTTCTTTGTGATGATAGAGGGGCCACTCATATGGTGAACTTAGCAAGGTTAAATGGTGTAGTTCATTTGTATGTGGTTCATGAAATGACAAAACCTGAGATAATCAACATGATATAGGGTGTTGGTATGGGGGAGGTTGGTCCTTCTGAGGCTGATGATGTAGTTAACTGTGTGAATGAGGCTGATGAGCATGGAGCAGCTGAAGTAGTAGAAAAGGAGGGGGTGAGGGTGAGGAAGATGTTGAACCTGAAGTAGTTGAAAAGGAGGGGGGTGAGGGTGAACAAGATGTTGAAGTTGAAGTAGTTGAAAAGGAGGGGGGTGAGGGTGAACAAGATGTTGAAGCTGAAGTAGTGGAAAAGGAGTGGGGTGAGGGTGAGCAAGATGTTGCACCAGAAGTAGTGGAAAAGGAGGGGGTTGATGAAGGTGATGGAGTACAAGAAAATGTAGCAAAGAGAGGTGTCAACACCCAATTTCGTCCGGCTAAATAAATAATAATAATTTGTTTTTTTCAAAAAAAGGTATAAAAAAATAAAAAATAAATAAACAAAATAAATAAGTTTTCTCTTTGGTTTTTTGCTCTGTCTAAATAATAATAATAACAGGATAATAATAATAAATAAATAAATAAAAAGAAAAAAACTTTGTTTTAATCTTGTATGTATTTTCTTTTGAGGCTTTGTTTCTATTTTAGCCCAAAATACTCTATACACCCACACCGTTTTTCTTGCAACTAATGGTAGCCCAAAATTTAATTTTTGCACCCCCACTCTATGCTTTGTCGTTTCTGCTCTAGATTAAGAAGTTAGCCTAATAATTAGAAACAGAATATGTTCTAATATTTAGAATTATCACATTTGATTTTGTGTTCTGATTTTATGACACCTTTTTTCCAGATAGAGAAAGTAGTAATATAATTCAAAACAATATCTCTTTTACTAATTAAAATTAATTTTGCTGATCACGTTTGATTTTGTGCTCTATTTTTTATATGATTTGATTCTCATTTTGTAATAATTTTAAGACCAATTCTTGCCTTTTAAAACTCGTTGTAATTAAAGCAGACCTTTATTACGAGATTACATTAGATTTATAATGTTATGTATATAAACCCATCAGAAAAAGAAGAAGAAATGAATTTTTTCTCTCTCAAAAATTTCTAGAGCCCTCTCTCACTCTAAGCACACATTCTCTTTTAACCCTCGCACATAAAAAAAACCCACACACCATCAATCGCCACCCCCACGTGCTTCTTAGTGTTCCAACGCAACTATTGTAAGTCTGATCTCCCGTTCAAGTTCGCAAAATTAATTTTTTATTGTGCTATGCAGTATTTCTCTAGATGTGTTTTTTTTATCTTGTTTGAATTTGATGTTTTCACTATTTCTTTTGATATAAAAAAAAAACATTACTGCCATGCTTTTTGGGGTTCATTGGTTTTATAATTAAGGTTTTGTTGATTGCTTTGGGTTGTGAACATTGTTGCATGAATAAGTGAGAGATATCATGTTTTGACATTGTATGAATATGTTGTGCCATATTTTTTCATGTTAAGGGTTGTAA
>Ga0214542_1011138_pt1 | contig 12524 bp, 11 predicted proteins | sample CNSS1metaG_FD_160096 | JGI IMG/M metagenome (GOLD analysis project Ga0214542, IMG submission 160096) | Root nodule microbial communities from cowpea collected in UCLA plant growth center, Los Angeles, California, USA - CNSS1 | ecosystem: Host-associated > Plants > Roots > Nodule | place: USA...
AAGAGGATTTACCAGCGGAAGGAGGAGAGGCGGAACGAGGAGATTGGTGCGGCGGAAAGAAAACCGGCAAGAAGACTTAAGAAAATAGAAAGAATATGCGTGGAATGTTGAACTGACATTACTAAAAAGTTTAAGTCGTGCCTTTTTGGCACTTGGTCAGACGAAAATCTGCTTAAGCGGCTCAACAACAGTTTTGCAGGTACAAAGAACTTCATTTACTGATTATTACTGATTTTTGGAATATATAAATTGATGAGATTTACAAATATCTATTTTGTAGTTGTGGGCCGTAGAACGGCTTCGATTATGTGCGTCAGATGCAGAGATTGTTTTTCCACGAATCTTGGGGTGGACGGACTTTCAATTAAAGAGAAGACGCGTTAAGAAGTTATTTCAAGAGACCCATGTATAAGTGCCTACCATTTTTACTTTATGAAAATTTTAATTATATTTGCCTACCATTTTTACTTTATGAAAATGTTAATTATATTTGACCACTAATCTGTTAGGTTATTTGTTCATATAGATTTTTTTGGAATGGAGGTTGAGAGAAGAAGACCATGACAATGAAATTATTCGAGAAGCCTTGCAACTTGGACATGAAGGGCAATCCAAAAAAGCGCATGTAGATAACAAGGCTGCGTCAACGCAAGACTTGTTAAAGAAGCTGCAAAAACATGGAAGACGACTACGGAAGTTGAAGAAGCACATGACGGAATTGCGTGAAGAAATATTGTCTAGATCTCATGTAGGGGATGAAGAAGATGGAGAAAATGTTGACGAGAAGGGTGCGGAAGGTCTACACAAAGAAGCCGATGTTGAGGTTGAGGTTGAACAGCGTGATCAGGAGGATGAAATTGGTGAACGTCTTCATAAAGGTTTTGATTTGAACTCGGAATCTGATGTTGCACAGTTTGGGGAGGTTTTAGCACTTCAAGTGATTGCTCCATATGATCCACAACAGTCATCATTTGATTCATTAGGGGTTGACTTGATGAAGTTGTACAACACTGTTACTGATGCCCGTACTCTTTATAGGTATTATTAATCAATTTTTTGTGACATGTATGAAAATGATTAAACAAAACATGAAATTTGTTACTGACAGACTTAAACTGTAGGTTGGTGGCCAATATAAATGGCCAAATTTTGGGTACCTCTGAATGCTCTGGTTTTGCTCCAGGGAAATTGGTGGACAATATGGTAAAAACTATTTTTTGTATTCTAATTGTATGACATTGAGTTGCTGATGTTGGGGACCCAATGCTTTGCGATGAATAAATAATTTGAAAATCTGAAGACCAAAATTTTTGTAGTCAGTCCCCATGTAATATCATAGCAATCCCCATGACATTAATTTCATATTCATTTGCCTGATTTGGTGAATCCTTTTGTGTAGGCTTTGTTCGGTGCAAGCACAATGATGTACTTTCAACGACGCAAATATGGTCATGTCAAGCGAGTAGCTTTCAATCCGTTATATGCGGTACAACAACTTAATGTTTGGTTACGAATGACTTAGCTTTATTTGAGTTAGAAATAAGTAATGTCACTTTTGATTGTAGAGTCATGTTCTTAACGACTCACGAAGGATGAAGATTAATAGACGGCAATGGACATTGAAAGAGTATGAGGCTTACTTTCGTGCAGGATTGATTTCTGTGGAGGATATTGTGAATGCTGATTTTGTGAGATTCCTCTTTATATATGTAATTTTTGCTGCATATTTAATAATTTCCAAGTTAAGTGATACATTTATTATTTGATGCAGTTGTTTGCCCCGATGGTGCATGAAGGTCATTGGTGGTGCTATGTTGTAAATTGTCAACATAAGAAGCTTTATGTCTTGGATTCAATTGGACATTCCAATAAAAATCGCAAAAGAGTAGATAATGCCATTGTAAGCACTACAAATGTTGAATACACGTTTTGTATTTGTTGTCATAAAAGTTAATTTTATTGATTTCATGATTCATTGTAGGCTTATAATATGGGATTGCTTTTTGGTATGCTGTTGAAATGTGGTGATGATGACTATCCAATATTTGAAGCAGAATGCCACAATACTCCTATTCAACCAAACTTGTATGTGTTTTCATTTATACAATCTAAATGCGTTGTTCTTCCATGTTTTGTCTGAATTTGTGATGAGGAATGTATTTATTTGGGTTGATGTAGGTATGACTGTGGGATTATTGTTCTTCAGATGATGGAGTTGTGGGATGGTCAGAAGAAATTTGATGGCAATACCATGCCTGACTACACCAATGTAACTTACAGGACGTTTAAGTTGTTACTTTTGACTTTGTGTATTATAATGTCATTTATGAAGTTGGAATTTTAATATTTGTTATGCAGGAGCAACTACAACAGATTAGGCAGCAATACATATGGAAATGGATTTTAGATGTAGACAACATTCAGAGGCAAGATGTGCTGCAGTATTATGACTTGTTAGTTAGACGTTAGGGTTTGGTTAACATTTGACCTCATACTGACATTGAATGTGAACAACAAGATTGAATTCAACTTTTTGTGTTTTAATGAAGTACATGAATGTACAAAATTGTTATGACGGTGTAGTTGACCTTGTGGTGGGTCTTCCATTTTAAATATGTAAATGTGAATACCAGAATCTTTTGAACCACTCCCTACCTATTTTGACAGAACTCCCCACCTCTGGAATGAGATTTTTTTTAAAATTTTTTACATATGCATTGAAGGAAAGGACAGAAATCCATTCCATCCATTACTTACTTTCATTTCATTTTGTGTATCTGTATGTGAGGTCACGATGTGTTTGTCCTTGTGGTGGGTGTTTGAAATTTTTTTTTTTAAAATTGGGAAGACCAAAATCTTTTGTACCACTCCCCACTCAATTTCACAGCACTCCCCACCACTGGAAGGAGATTTTTTTTCTTTAATTTTGTTGGATGTCTCCAAGGAAAGGAGAGAAACCCATTCCAGCCCTAACTGAGTTTCATTTCATTATATGTTCATGTGTGTGAGTTCACGGTGTAGTTGACCTTGTGGTGGGTCTTCCATTTTAAATATGTAAATGTGAATACCAGAATCTTTTGAACCACTCCCCACCTATTTTGACAGAACTCCCTACCTCTGGAAGGAGATTTTTTTTAAAATTTTTTACATATGCATTGAAGGAAAGGACAGAAATCCATTACTTACTTTCATTTCATTTTGTGTATCTGTATATGTGGTCATGATGTAGTTGACCTTGTGGTGGGTCTTCCATTTTAAATATGTAAATGTGAATACCAGAATCTTTTGAACCACTCCCCACCTATTTTGACAGAACTCCCCACCTCTGGAAGGAGATTTTTTTTAAAATTTTTTACATATGCATTGAAGGAAAGGACAGAAATCCATTACTTACTTTCATTTCATTTTGTGTATCTGTATGTGTGGTCATGATGTAGTTGACCTTGTGGTGGGTCTTCCATTTTAAATATGTAAATGTGAATACCAGAATCTTTTGAACCACTCCCCACCTATTTTGACAGAACTCCCCACCTCTGGAAGGAGATTTTTTTTAAAATTTTTTACATATGCATTGAAGGAAAGGACAGAAATCCATTACTTACTTTCATTTCATTTTGTGTATCTGTATGTGTGGTCATGATGTGTTTGTCCTTGTGGTGGGTGTTTGAAATTTTTTTTTTAAAATTGGGAAGACCAAAATCTTTTGTACCACTCCCCACTTAATTTCACAGCACTCCCCACCTCTGGAAGGAGATTTTTTTTTTAATTTTTTTCATATGCATTGAAGGAAAGGACAGAAATCCATTCCATCCATTACTTACTTTCATTTCATTTTGTGTATATGTATGTGAGATCTTGATGTGGTTGTCCTTGTGGTGGGTGTTTGAAATTTTTTTAAAGATTGGGAAGACCAAAATCTTTTGTACCACTCTCCACTTAATTTCGCAGCACTCCCCACCACTGGAAGGAGATTTTTTATAAAATTTTATACATATGCATTGAAGGAAAGGACAGAAATCCATTCCATCCATTACTTACTTTCATTTCATTTTGTGTATCTGTATGTGAGGTCACGATGTGTTTGTCCTTGTGGTGGGCGTTTGAATTTTTTTTTTTTAAAATTGGGAAGACCAAAATCTTTTGTACCACTCCCCACTTAATTTCAAAGCACTCCCCACCACTGGAAGGATATTTTTTATCTTTAATTTTGTTGGATGTCTCCAAGGAAAGGAGAGAAACCCATTCCAGCCCTAACTGAGTTTCATTTCATTATATGTTCATGTGTGTGAGTTCATGGTGAAGTTGACCTTGTGGTGGGTCTTCCATTTTAAATATGTAAATGTGAATACCAGAATCTTTTGTACCACTCTCCACTTATTTTGACAGAACTCCCCACCTCTGGAAGGAGATTTTTTTTTTAATTTTTTTCATATGCATTGAAGGAAAGGACAGAAATCCATTCCATCCATTACTTACTTTCATTTCATTTTGTGTATATGTATGTGAGGTCTTGATGTGGTTGTCCTTGTGGTGGGTGTTTGAAATTTTTTTAAAGATTGGGAAGACCAAAATCTTTTGTACCACTCCCCACTTAATTTCGCAGCACTCCCCACCTCTGGAAGGAGATATTTTATTTTAAATTTATTGGATATGCATCCAAGGAAAGGAGACAAACTCATTCCAGCCCTAATTCACTTCCATTAATTCATTTGTCATGGATGCGATGTCACGATGTTGTTGCCCTTGTGGTGGATCTTCCATTTTTTTTTCTTATTCGTGAGGACCAAAAACCTATATACCACTCCCCATTTAATTTGCGAGCAGTCCCCCCCTCTGGGAGGAGATATATTTATAAATTTATTGGATATGCCTTGTTGGAAGAAAGGGAAACCCCATTCCAGCCCTTAGTCACTTTCATTATGTTCATGACATAACGGTGCGTGTTAAATGATGTATGACCTTATAATGTTGAAAGAAGTTAGAAGCAAAAATATATATTCTTTTGTTAAAATTGGCATTCAATACCATCACATAGTGAACATAGTCAACAGTACTGGTGGTCCTTTGTGGTTGACCTCATAATGGTTAAAACAAAAAACACATAAGAACATGTAAACAACAAACTAAATACATCTTAAATAATATAACCCCATGTTTTACATTTAATCATCGACATTTTCGGAAGGTTCAATGTTGGAGGAGGTCTCCCCAATGTGAGCAACAGACTGAGTGGACGGATTGACAAATTTTTTTGATATCTCCTGAACCTTTGGATCAAGTGATGGATGAGGCTCAATGAGTGGCTTCATTGTGGCTTGGACTAGTTCATCCGTGGGTTCACAAATGTCCGCTTTGAATATCTAGTTCTCAAAAAAGGCGTTTCTCCATATTAATGACCAAAGTTATTAGGAAACGAAAACATTTAGTAGGAGTAATGTCAAGTTCTTTCTAATTGGGAAGAGTACCTTCACAATGTTGCGGACAGTGATGTTTAGGTAGCAAATTTTATGTCTATGACCAAAAGTCGCAACCTGCTATGAACAACTACAGAACGTGAGTATGACAAGGATATAAAGCAATCGAATCCCATGTTAAATAACACTTTATTAAATGAGTGTGATGCAAACTTGACTTACGGTGTTCAGAAGTAAAACTGCTCCAACAGTAAGATCTCTCCCATATTCTGGATGAAGAAGTACTTTCCGGTGCACACTAGCCCAAACCGTGCCAGTAGGGTCCTGTTCTTGGAAAGGATCAAATGAGTAGAACAATTTGTTTCCAATACATATTATTTGTGTTAAAACATGATACCTTCACACATATCTGCATATCGCCTAGTCCATTTGGGTTGCACTGTTTGACAATGCATGCTACGAAAGGAAGTATACCAGTTCTGTCACAACTTCCTAAGTGTGCACTATTGTTAATGTCTCCGTCCTTAACCAGGCCTGTGAATGAAAACTGCCATGAGTGTTTCGCTCATATTCATAACGACAACAAATTGATGTTCACTACAACATATGTACCATGGAACTTTATGAATTTCTCTGCCCATAACCATGCATTTGATTTGAAATCCCTCTCATAACTTGCAACAGCAATACACTGTGCAAATTCTTGGGTGCTTTGTGCGTGTTTTGAACCACGGTTTATGATAGCTGCCTGGACATTTCCTGCTGGCCCAGGAATAAGGGTTGTTGATGAATTACATTTTTGGAGGAATGATGCCAAATCTTCTTCCTCTACATCAAGGCCCTTCCACGGTTCCATTGCAACTGAGAAAAGTAAAAATTTAAAATATTTTAATTAACAAATGCGCAGTTTTGGAAACCATTCGTGTAAAATTAATGATGTACCACTATAATGCGACAATGAAAGAGTTCATCACTTACCTCCTGTATTCCACCGTAAGCCAACAAAAAAACACTCTTCTTATGCTTGCATAAGTAGTGGGCCGCGGGGTCCATTATATGGAAAAAGTTGTTCATGGTGATATGTCCATAATACCCTTGCTTTTCTTCCTCAGTAAGTTTAATCGTCATTAATGTTTTCGCTCCTGTTCCATCGCCAACCCTTTAACTTCTCCCCAACCCCTTTACCTAACAGAAGTTAATGCAGAGTTATGGCGGGAGCTTGGACATTAAAGGCACGCAGGTTGGCAGTCATCGTTGAACGGTGTTTGGAGCTGCACAGTCGTCCTCATTAAACATCGTAACCTTCCATTCCAAGTAAGTGCATATTACAACTTGAGAAAAAAAAAATTCTGTCCGGAAAAAAACAATTTTATGTCCGCATTAATTATGAAACTTCATTGCACTTGGGTTGTTGTTTTCAAACATTGCAGAGACGTTTACGTACTATGGTTCTTACGGTTTGAATAAATTTTGAATGTCATACATGGCCACCAACTATTTTTCTTTTTTTATGAAATAATTATTATATGTAGTATTCACATTGGTAGGTATCCTATTAACCAAATAACAGTAGTAATGGAGCCCTTTCCGTCCCTTGATGATATTTGCATTGGTGAAGCCATTCCTGTCCAAGCCTCGCATGAAGTGAATGAAGATATAAATAGTAACAACCCACATGACGTCAACGAAGTTGAAATTGTTCCAAAAGTCCATATGTGTTTTGATACATTGGACGCTGTGAAGGTGTTTTACAGAAATTTTGCTAAACAAAGTGGGTTTGGAGTTAGGATCAGAAGTTCATTACGGGGTTCGGACAATGAAATCAACTACATAAAGTTAGTATGTTCGCGTGAAGGAAATTACATTTTTGCCATACCCACAGAACTGAAGACCGTGCCAAGTCAAAAAAAAAGTGCAAAGTAGGTATAACTGTTGGGAAGAAGGAAGGGAAATGGTACATAAAGAGTGTAGTCACTGATCATAGTCATGACATAAGTCCGCAGAAGTCCAGGCTAATACGTGGCAACCGTAAAGTAAACATGCATGCTAGGCAAACTGTTGACATCAACGACGAAGCCGCTGTTAGGATCAACAAAAGTTTTCGATCACTGGTTTGTGAGGCCGGTGGATATGATAACATAACCTTCATTGAGCGGGATGTTCGCAACTACATTGGTAAACAAAGAAGGTCATTGTGCAAGGATGGGGATGGCCAAGCGTTGCTTCGACACTTCTCACAGATGAGAGAATTGAACAACAACTTCTTCTTTGATATAGACATGGACGAAAATAACAGAATATGCAATGTATTTTGGGCCGATGCAAGGAGTAGAGCTGCATGCGAAGATTTTGGTGATGTGGTGTCATTTGACACAACGTACTTAACAAACAAATATGACATGCCATTTGCGCCTTTCGTGGGTGTCAATCATCATGGGCAGTCAATTTTGTTGGGTTGCGGCCTTGTTTCTTGTGAGGACACAAGTTCGTTTGTCTGGCTTTTTGAGTGTTGGCGTCGATGCATGTCCAACATTGAACCTCATGGTATCGTTACTGACCAGTGTAAGGCAATGATGAACGCAATCAAAGTTGTATTTCCTAATACAAAACATAGGTGGTGTTTGTGGCACATCATGAAAAAGGTTCCTGAAAAATTGCAAGGGTACACAAACTACAAACATATGAAGACGGAATTGAAAAAACTTGTGTACGATTTCATCTATATTAATGACTTTGAGTTAGGGTGGGTGGATTTTATTACTAGGTATGACTTGAATGCAAATGAATGGTTGTGTACGTTGTATGATGAGAGACATCGTTGGGTTCCTTGCTATTTGAAAAGTCACTTCTGGGCTGGAATGTCAACCACACAAAGGAGTGAAGGCATGAATGCATTTTTTGATGGATTCATCAACTCTAGCACAACCTTGCAACAATTTGTCGTACAGTATGACAATGCATTAAGACAAAAGGCCGAAAAGGAGTTTGAAGCGGACTTCGCATCTGCGAATACAACTGTTGCATGTGGCTCTCAATCACCGATTGAAAGACAATTTCAATTAGAATACACACGCAAAATTTAGTGAGGTACAAAATGAATTCAGGGGTAAGATGAATTGCTTCGTGAAGAGTGTATCAAAAGATGAAATTGTTTGGAAGTATACCGTCAAGGAAGAGTGGATGTGGAATGGCCAAAAAAACCACAGAATGCACAACTTGAAACTCGATTCAATTACAACAAATATTGAATGCAGTTGTTTGTTGTTTGAGTTTAGAGGCATATTGTGTCGCCACAGCTTATTGGTACTGGGACAAGAAGACATTGAATTTGTAGCCGATAAGTATGTCCTCCGACGTTGGTCAAAAAATGTGCGAAGGAGACACAGTCTCGTAAATGCGGGTTACAATAGAAGTACTGACGACCCACGAATGCAAAGGTACCAAGTATTGTGTAAGACTTTTTATGATATAGCTGAGGTTGCTTGTGACTCTGAGAATACAACAAAACAGTTATGTGATGAACTCCACGTCATAGCAAAGTCATTAGGGGTCCCAACCAAACCAATGCAATGTGTAGCACCGAATGGAGTTGGGTGCCAAACCAGTAATGATGTTACTCCATCTGCAAGCAACAACGGAATGGTTCTAAGCCCAATTCATGTTAAGAGGAAGGGAAGACCACGTTCAAACAGACTGCAGTCAACTGTGGAGAAAGTATGTAGGAGGAGGAAAACAAACGCGTCTAAAAACAAGGCTTTAAGAACTACAATGGCAAAATCATATAATTTTATAAGAAGTCAAAATATTATGTTTCCATTAATCACTGCAACTAACTGTTGTTTCTATTTTTAATAGGGCATTTCCAACTTTGATGCAACGCTGGACCATCAGCATGCCTCCTTTGAATGCCCACCGTTAATGAACACACCCATTCCTAATACTGGATTTATGTCTTTGTTGACATCTGTCGAGTCTGACTTTGGAAACACTCAAATTTCTTCAACAACCCACATTTGAAAAAGAAATTTAGGTACGTCCACCAAGGTGACGTACATATACTATGTTGTGGTAAAGGGATGTTTTTGTCGCCAAACTAATATGACTGTTCTGTTATGCATAGATAGTTCATTTTGGAAATGCACCTCCCATATTTTATCTTTACTACCACATAGGTTTTGCCGCACATGAGATGCACAAACATAATATGAATGGAGTCTTGTTGTTTGTGAATGACATGTGTGTAAAAGGATGGTCATTTCATATTGTAATGGTTACTCCATTTAATGAAATATTATTTCCTTCAACGTTTATGGTATAATTTATTCCAATTACATGAGTAATTAATTAGCTTTATTTCATTTCTTTATGCAATAAATTAATTGTTGTCTGTTACCATTCTGAATAACTTAACGGATACAAATTAAGTGGCCAATATTAATGTTCTTGCGACGCACTAAATGAGGACGTCCAAGACACCCTTGTGGGGGAACCCAATGTTCAACTACCACCGCCTAATATTAAATTTACATTCACCATTCAAACCTAGTGCTGCGTCACCTACCAATCCGCCTCCTTCTTCCACCTGTCCTCAACCACCATAATTTAATGCTTTTAATGTGACGTTTTGTGGCATACCACCTTCTGTCATCTCTCAAATAGGCCAACAAAGAACGCAAACATCACGTCCAACCCAATATTATGGAATCGACTGGTTCGTGCAGTATTGGCGATATTACTGTTCGTTATGCATCTCCTACTGCAACCAAAGTGCTGTGGACCTTCACCACGATTAACATACATGACCAGGTCTGTGGTACCCTTTATTTTCACACTGTGTTTACATACATTTCCATTATTTGACATATAACCTTTCTGAATTTCAATGTAGTTGTTTTCTCATGTTGATCGACATTTTGCTGCGGCATTTGAAAATGAACTGACCCACCAATGGACTTTGCTTGATAGCTTTGAAAATCGGTTTGTAGTTTCCTATAACATGGATAAAATGAATCCAAAATTAACGCATGGGTGGAAAGCCCTGGAAAACACATACACCACACAGATATGGGACTCATACGTCCAATTTCGTTATGTTGGCAACTCTACCTTCGAAATAACGGTTTTTATTGGCCAATGCACACCAAAGAATATGAAGGCATTCTTAGACACAGCAGCGGTGGACCCTGGTACATCCCTATTTGCGGTCACATTGACTCAATGTCAGGCAAATGCAAGTCACCTGGTAATTATTGTTCTTATTTTCTCAATCATATTCAAAACTATTAATATCCATGGATTGAAAATACAATGGGTAACCTTATTATTGATTATCTGAGCAGGACTTGAATGTTGATTTTGCTGAGGTCATCAAGAGCCTTGGCATGGACGTGATATATCTAGTTGGACGTCGAAGAGGAGTTGAATGCAAACTGCTTGTGTCGCAAAAAGACGAAACAACAAAGATTGGAAAAGGATGGAGGAAGTTTAGTGCTCAAAATAGGTTGAAGGAGGGAGACAGATTGGTGTTTGAGGTCGACCACGTCCAAAAACAACCTGTAGTTGAGGTTTACATTAATGGGTGCTACTGTGATGTTGCAAAGTCCATAGATTTAGTTTGATGTTATTACATCCAGACAGATGTGTGTTGAAGTCTTTTTAGTTTGTTGTTTTGATCAACATCTGTTTCATGTTTGGGAAATCAATTGATCTTTAAACTTGCAATTGCGTCAAAAAGTGGGGAGTAAAGCTTTCACAAATGGGGAGTGGTGGTATATATTCTGGTCCAGCGTGCCAGGTTTAACAACCATCTAAATTTTCTCAATTTTATGAGCCAATTAAACATTTTATTTTTAATTATGACCAATCAAAATTTACGATAGCAGTTTTAATATCATTTTATTTTAATTTTGGAAGGAAATCAATTGATCTTTAAACTTCCAATTGCGTTCAAAAGTGGGGAGTAAAGCTTTCCCAAATGGGGAGTGGTGGTATATATTCTGGTCCAGCGTGCCAGGTTTAACAACCATCTAAATTTTCTGACTTTTATGAGGCAATTAAATATTTTGTTTTTAATTATGACCAATCAAAATTTACGATAACAGTTTTAATATCATTTTATTTTAATTTTGGAAGGAAATCAATTGATCTTTAAACTTCCAATTCCCTTCAAAAGTGGGGAGTAAAGTTTTCCCAAATGGGGAGTGGTGGTATATATTCTGGTCCAGCGTGCCAGGTTTAACAACCATCTAAATTTTCTGAATTTTATGAGGCAATTACATATTTTATTTTTAATTATGACCAATCAAAATTTACGATAGCAGTTTTAATATCATTTTAATTTTGGAAGGAAATCAATTGATCTTTAAACTTCCAATTGCGTTCAAAAGTGGGGAGTAAAGCTTTCCCAAATGGGGAGTGGTGGTATATATTCTGGTCCAGCGTGCCAGGTTTAACAACCATCTAAATTTTCTGAATTTTATGAGCCAATTAAACATTTTATTTTTAATTATGACCAATCAAAATTTACGATAGCAGTTTTAATATCATTTTATTTTAATTTTGGAAGGAAATCAATTGATCTTTAAACTTCCAATTGCGTTCAAAAGTGGGGAGTAAAGCTTTCCCAAATGGGGAGTGGTGGTATATATTCTGGTCCAGCGTGCCAGGTTTAACAACCATCTAAATTTTCTGAATTTTATGACCCAATTAAATATTTTATTTTTAATTAATGACCAATCAAAATTTACGATAGCAGTTTTAATATCATTTTAATTTTGGAAGGAAATCAATTGATCTTTAAACTTCCAATTGCGTTCAAAAGTGGGGAGTAAAGCTTTCCCAAATGGGGAGTGGTGGTATATATTCTGGTCCAGCGTGCCAGGTTTAACAACCATCTAAATTTTCTGAATTTTATGAGCCAATTAAACATTTTATTTTTAATTATGACCAATCAAAATTTACGATAGCAGTTTTAATATCATTTTATTTTAATTTTGGAAGGAAATCAATTGATCTTTAAACTTCCAATTGCGTTCAAAAGTGGGGAGTAAAGCTTTCCCAAATGGGGAGTGGTGGTATATATTCTGGTCCAGCGTGCCAGGTTTAACAACC
>Ga0214542_1011142_pt1 | contig 12522 bp, 5 predicted proteins | sample CNSS1metaG_FD_160096 | JGI IMG/M metagenome (GOLD analysis project Ga0214542, IMG submission 160096) | Root nodule microbial communities from cowpea collected in UCLA plant growth center, Los Angeles, California, USA - CNSS1 | ecosystem: Host-associated > Plants > Roots > Nodule | place: USA...
ATTTATATATATATATATATATATATATATATATATATATATACCTTTCTGAACAATTTTTCCAAAATAAACTTTTCAAAATATATGTATTATAAAGTGAGCTTTATAAAAAAATGACTTTTTTTTCTTTTTTTCTTTTAAATGAATACTCTTTCTTCTTATGACAGTGCTGGAGCAAGAGCAGCGTGGTACAATGAAATGAGAATATTTTAGTTTTTTTAAATTAATATGGAAGTGCAGTTAGTAATATTAGGAGTGTAGGAAGAAAAATTGAAATGCAAAATCTTTTCTACCATCCTTCTCAAAACTGAGCCCATAATAACAGGGCCTTGACCTGGCCTCTGTATAGCCCAATATACTCGGATCATTGGGTCTTTCTTTCTGCACCTCCAAAATTTCTTCTACTCCTTCAAAATTTCTTTAAATTTTCAAAAAACCTTTTAATCATTTAAGGAAACTTACAGACACCACACCCCTAAAATTATATCGACTTCCGGAAGTCAAAATATATGACTTTCGAAAGTCAAAATATATCATGGAAGTTGACTTTCGGAAGTCAAAATATATCAGTGGAAGTCGACTTTCGGAAGTCAAAATATATCACCAGAAGTCGACTTTTGGAAGTCAAAATATATCACCAGAAGTCGACTTTCTTCATAAGTCAAAATGTATCACTAAAAGTCGACTTCCAGAAGTCAAAAATAAAAATTATTACCGGAAGTTGACTTCCGAAAGTCAAAAAACATTACTGGAAGTCGGCTTACGGAAGTAAAAAATCATTACCGAAAGTCGACTTCCGGAAGTCAAAAAATAATACCGGAAGTCAAAAAAGAATTAAAAATATTTAAAATAGAATTCAATTTTTGACTTCCGAAAGTCGACTTCTGGTAATATTTTTTGACTTCCGGTGATTTTGATTTCCGGAAGTTGACTTCCGGTAATATATTTTGACTTCCGAAAATTGACTTTCGGAAGTCGACTTCTGGTGATATATTTTGACTTCTGAAAGTTGACTTTCGGTGATATATTTTGACTTCCGGAAATCATATAGTTTGACTTCTGAAAGTCGATATCCAGAAGTAATTTTGGAAGTGTGATGTCCGTGGGTTTCTTAAATGGTCTAAGGACTTTTTGGAAATTTAAAAAAAATTTGGAGGTGCAAAAGAAATACTTAGAGGTGGTGTAGGAAGAAAGACCCCGGATCATTTGCTTCCACTGCGTCTCTTTGAAGGAGAGAAAGGCCCCTAAAGTCAATTTGGCAATTCCACAAAATTTCAATAAAATTCACTTTTTGCATGCATATTCTAAGAATTGTGAGACTTAAAAGTGGAAATTAATCGGAAAAAGAAATGACAAAGCTTACGCAAATAGGGGAATAAAAGTTTAATCTATAGACCAAGCTAGCATAGTAGGATTGTATTTGAAAATGTCCTATTTTTCTTTTTGTTTATTTCGGAAGAAACGATAAATATATTTTTCATTATATTTTCTTATGTTATTCGATGTATTATTATTCACAATAATAATGTGTATCATTTTATCATCTTGAATATGTTTTTCCGAAACTTAATTATATAATCTTGTGTATCTATTGTGTACTTCAAAATTTCAGTCATCAGTCCTCCATATGATATTTGTAAATTTGCTTTATCTGCAATACTAAACTAAAACTGTGCTTAAAAAGAAACGGGTAGTAGACCAACAAAATGTTGGTTGTTATTAGGAAAAGTTGATTGCAAATACAATTATTTCAAGTGTTTAAAATAAAAATGATGGCTTATAATAAAATATGAAAAGGAATAATTTGAAAAATTTTCAAAAATGAAATAATAATATATCTAAAATGAAGACTGTATGGAAGAAATAAAATATTAATCTAAAAAGAAAATAATATATTATTACCATCAAAATAACAACATTGTAAAAAAAATGACACTTGAGTCTCACTTTCATACTCAAATATATTAAAAAATATTTATTTTTTATAGACATAAATATATAAAAAAATTAATTTTAACTTTTATATAATATTATAATTTTAAAGAAAAATCTTTACGTCTAATATTATTTTCCATAAATATATTTTTAATAATTTTTAAAATATGTTAAGTGAACTTAATTATTATTTTTAATTAATACAAAAATAATCATTTAATTTATTATTAAATTCAGATACCTAATAAAAATATTTGTCTTGCAAATTTGGAGAAAAAGTTAAGGGGATCCCAACCCCCCTCTATGCTAGATTATTTGTTGTCAACTAACATGACATTGTCTTTTCCTACGTCCATTAGTTGAGATGAATGTTGCATAATTAGGGATGACAATGTGAATTTGATTCGGCGGACTGACTCGCAAGTCCATACAAAATGTGGAATAGGTTAAGATATTGAATTTGTCTATCTGTCGAAGTCCGATCCATATAACTTGTTACCCAAGTATGTTGGTCTGCGGTTTGCATAAAAAAGATTGCACTTATGTATTTTTGCATGTGCTAAAATTTGAAGAATACATTCTGTATGTCAAATTAAAATTATAAATATGATGAAAATGTTGAATGATTAATTTATTATCAAACTTCTCAATTTGTTTAATTTTGTGAACTTGTTAAAATTTCCCAATTTACTGTATATTAAAAACTATATATTAAAAACTTTATCATAAGTTTTTTTTTTTTTAAAAAAGACCAATCCACATGCTATAACTTATGTTGAGTTGACAAACCTAACTTACATTTACGAGCTAAGTGTAGGATATGTCAAAACAAATCGGACTTAGCCACATTGTTACTCCTGTAAAAATAGTTACCTCAATCATTATATATTATAGTTCATAGGGAATAATAAATTATGATAATTATTTAGTTGAAAAAAAATCGTTATATACAAATTACAATTAAAAAAAACTATCCGAGTTCTCATAAATTTAGATTATCCTTTAACATTTTCTTAAAATATTTTTTTTTTACTGTGAAAAGTAAATAATTACAAAATATAATTTTTATTTTCTTTATTTTTAACTATTTTTGTGGAAAGTAAACAATTACAGAATGTAAATTTTATTTTCTTTGTCTTCAACTATTTTTTATTACTGTTCTCTTAAAACATTATATATTTTCTTATAACACATGATTAGTATAAATTATAAACAATACAATCACATCAAATAATCAAATAATGTAAGCTAGAAGTTCATTTTAAAGAAGAAGAAAAAACTTTCATTACACATCTCTCTCTATATATATAATCAACAGAAAAAAAATTATAGTTTGAGCCTAAATTATTTTTATTTGAGTGAAAACTTTTTATTTGGACAAAAATATAACGAAAAGAGAAACACATTTGTACTCCATTTTCACTTGAACGAAAAATATTTACTTGAACTAAAATAGAGCTAATAACAAAAACTAAAATTTTAATATATTTTCGCTTAACAAAAATATGTCATTGTGGCGAAAATATCATAAAATTAGATGGCATAACCAACTTGTTTTCGAACCTTTTCAGAAAATGAGTATAACAATTTGTACTTTTATATATCTTAAAATATCAACGTGACTTTAATTTGTACGAATATAACTTGAACTCTTGTTAAACTCATAAATAAACACACATCTTTAAATCATTAAAGTTGAAACTCAAACCAATTCAAACATGACCAACAAATTTTATTAAATAAATAAAACTAAACTTCTACACATAAAACTCTAATAAATAATGTGAACATTGTTTTACGGTGATGGTCTAACAATGGTATGACATATGCAAGTCCTATTCCTAAAAATCCAATCCCTTCGTAAAGAGAAATTGCTAAAAAACAACTTTGGATTGGATAATAATATTTTACTCCCTATCAGAATCTTTAAGGTGAGCTTTAATCAATGAAATAATAAACATATTCTTCAAAAATATAAAGTGAAGTCAAAAATAAAAACGAAAAATATCTTTAAAAGTATGACAATTTTTTAAATATGAATTTAAAATTTTATATTTTTAATTTTAATATAAATGGACTATTCTCCTTATGCGATTTTTGTAAACTCTAAATAACATTTAAAGTCTTCAACTCCTTTTACTTTATTAATATTAATCTATTTGTTTTACATGAGTGGAAACATAGAGACAAGCGAACACAACTCTAAAATCAAAATCCGAAAATATTAAAACCCCATAAAATATTATTTTATATTTTTATCAAAATTTGTGAAAAAATTTAAAAAAAAGGCAAACGTAACTAATTAATTATGTTATAGCGTAACAAATATTAATACAATATTTACTACACATTTAATTATATTTTTAAATATAATTTTATATATAAATATTTTATTATAATTAAGTAAATATAGTAAAATAATTATGATTTATTATGACATAATAAAAAGTGTATTATATATATTTGAAATCATCTCATACCACGTACTCAATACTATTTTGACCTACGTATCCATGATCATCTTAGACTTCTTGATATTATATTAGATTGTGTCGTGAATTAATGAGGTCATCTCAAATAACAAAATATCATGCACAATGAGATTATGGCCAAGACTAATAATGATAAAATGTAATCAGCACAGATTAAGAGTTTAAATGTGATTAGGAGATAATTAAACAAACTAATCAAGGTATTATTTACGTGATCCAAACTCAACTAGGTAAATTCTCGAACTTTGATGATATCTCCACTTGAATACACATCGAATTAGAGATTGAAGAGTGACGAAAAGATTTTTTTATGAAGTATTCATCGTGTGCATTTCGTTCCGTAAATACATAAATAAAAAGTATTATAATAAATAAAATGAAATAAATTTTACTATTTTATATAATCAATTATTTTAATGATAGTATTTAATTTTATAAAAAATATAAATTTAATATACTAAATAAAAAAATAATTTTGTTATATTTTCACATTTTAAATTGATAGCTAGAAAACAAATAATATATAGTTATAATTTCTTAAAAAATTACACTTAAAATTACACTATTTGTAACCTTATAAAATAATTATTTTATAATTAATTCTCTTTTAATTTTAATTTTATGTTTACTTTTATTAAATGTATCTAAAAATATTTTGATATTTTATTGTGTTTCTTAATTAATTTACATTTTTTTTAATTTGTCCCTTCCCATTAGTTCGCTGAACAATCAAATTTCTATTTATTTATTTTATTTCTTATTCTTTTTTCTTAATTTAAACAACTTCGTTTTTTATTTTTGTTTATTCATTCACCGTTCAATCCAAACAAAAATACGAAGATTAGGTTTTGAAGTAGCAAATCAATATAGATTAAATTCTATTTTACTAAATAAATCATATATATATATATATATATATATATATATATATATATATATATATATATATATATATATATATATATATATATATATAAGAGTTTAAATGAGAGTGTATATATAATATAAGTTCAGATGTTAAATTTACTAACTAAATGATACTAAATGAAATTTGAACAGAAAAGAAATCCCATTCCTTTGCATTTACAATAATACAAATGCATATTATTATTCAAAGCCAATTATTTTTTCTTTCCTATTAGAAAGTAAAGTGGAGCAAAAGTAAAGGTCTTCTATCTTCCCTTTCAAATATTCATTTTTTTTTCTCATATCTTTAAAAATAAGCATGCAAGAAATTAGAAAAGAAGTTAATGCATGAAGTGTGTTTTTGTCTCTGAAACTATATTATGATTTTTAGTGTATTTTATTGATCAGATTTCAATTTTCGGTGTGATTTATTGGTTAGATTCCGAAGAGGTTTTAATATTTATTTTTTGAACTTTCTAGTTTCTGCTTTCTTAATTCAAGATAAGTAAAAACTAATTTAATATTTTATTTAAAAAATAGTCAATATCATGAAAAAATTAAGAATTAAATTGACATCTATAGTAAATATTGAACTAATATCGATAAAGTTTGGTCCATTAATATTTTTAGATCATGCTGAAGACATGCACCTCACAACACAAGATGGTATTCCAATACCAAACAAACCAAATGCATTTGTTTTGTGATAAAAGAATTTATGATCCTCATTCACATCTGTTACCTGTTGGTAGTGAAATCCAATTCAAACAATGAATTTGGTTCCATCCCTTTAAAGAAAAAAATCTTCTTATATTTAAAATATTCTTCATAATTGATTGAGTTACATATAACTAATTATTTAAATAATCAATTATGAGACATTAGGGAACATCGCTTTTCCTTCTTTTTCTTTTGTCTTCTTTCTTTTTCAATTTTAAAATTTACTAAAAAACTGAGATTTTTCTCTGTGAATTATGTTTGCAGTTTTCTTAAGCTGACTTTTTCGTTTCGTTTTGTTCATGATTATTTTTTAAGGTATTTCATAATATTTTGAATAGTAAATAAACAACAATAATTTAGGACAATGATACTTTGACTATTAACATGAGATGTTATTTTCTAAATAGTTTTAAAATATTGAAAATCGAGTAAAAAAATAAAAATTCACTTAAAATATGATAACTAAAATTGTGAAAAAAAGTTACCAAAATTTAATAATAAAAAATCATTTTCTGATGATTTAAAACGATGATACTTTGACTACTCCACTGTTTGCTATCAATCAAATACTACAAAGCAACTTTTGCTAAAATAGAAACGGGGTTGATGAGTGTTTTCTGACACTGGAAATCACTTATGAGTACATAAGTTGTCCAAAACATAAGTTATGCATAATGATGAAAAATAAAGGGTTGAAGAAACAAATTGTCATAAAAAGAATTTTGTTTTGATGTTTAGAAGATTTGAGTGCTTAATGACAGAGCTTTGTGTTGTTGTGCTTTTCACAGAAAATTATGGAAGTGGAATCACAACCTACAATTATTTTGAACATAGTGGATCATTTCAGTAAGGGTTAATTAAAGGGTTGGGTGGCTTTTCTTTTGTGGATGATAAAACTTTTCCATGAATCAAACAAACAATCGATAATGATTTAGTGAAAATTATAAAAGTAAGATGGTTAGTTAAACACTTCTTCAAATAATTCCAACTAGATTTAATCATTTATAGTCCTAAGTCAAAATAATTTGAATTGAAGTTACTTGACTACATTTTTTCAAAAGATGTGTCAGAACTAGTGATTTGAGGAAAAAAATATAATTTTTAAAATACATTTAAAATTTAAAATTAATTGATGTTTACAAATTGATATGAATTGTTTTATCAATTATCTTATAATGGATTAATTATACTTTAGTTTTTAAACTTTGAAATAAAATTGAATTTCTCTTTTATAATATTTTTTTACAAATTTTATATCATATTTTATAAATAAATGTACGATGTTTTGCTGGTTTAATGACATTGATTAATTTATGACGTAACAAACTATATTTTCTACTTATATTTTTAGTTTCAAGTTCTCTCAAAATTTTTATATTTTTTAATTAAATATTTGAAGACTAATTTTTCTAATAAATGTGTTTGTTATTTTATCCTATTATATTTGCTTACTTGTTTGTCTCTATATTATTAAAATTAGGAGGTTCGTAATTAGAGATATAAATTTTTTTTTATATCTATAAGTATTCGCAAATAAAATCTGCAATAGGTAGGAAATTGATATTGCTAATAGTTATTTGTGAGTAACGGATACAGATATTTTTTATACCCGCATGTTAATGGAGGTACGAGTATCATAGTATCCGTACTCGTATGTGGATTCCCGTACCTGCTATACTATAATTTAAATTTAAAAAAATAATTAAAATGTTAACATATTGATTTTGAATTAGTTATTTTTTATTAATTGGTTTTAAAAAATTTATATTTCTTTATAAATTGTCATTCAAGATTATTTAAATAATTACTTAGATTTTGTTTGAAATTTATGAATGTTATGTATTGTATTTTATTTGAATTTACGATTAAAATAAGTTGTTAAATATTTTAATTTTTTTTTTGTAAATACTCACAAATATATGTGAATATTAAAAATATATATAGATATCTGCATAAATACGAGAACAGATACGAGACATATTTATTTAGTGGGTAGAATGTGAGAAACTACTATCAGGATTACTAATCGTAATTGATCTTATCCGATGATATTCCTATTTATAATTAATATAAATAATTAGAGAATATTATATAATGAAGAGTGATTTTTATTATTATCATTAAAAAATGTAGGTTGCACAAATAATAGTGAGGAACAATTCCTTCGACAACATGTAGAAATTATCGAACAGTCCTAATCCAACACATTTTTAATAAGGCAATTAACTTTAAAGTTACTTGTATGTTCACATTAGTTGCAACGATATTTTTATATTAATTATATAACTATATTTTGTGAACACTAACAAACCAACAAAATGCAATGATAAACTAATAGTCACATAATTTAATTTAAAAAAATACTATACAGATCGAAGAAAATTTATTAAGGATGAAGAAGATATTGAACTTTAATTAAATACACTTTTTTTATTAGTAGTAAATGTAAATTGAGATGTCATATTTTTTAAAATTAATTAAATAGTAGTTTCAAATTTTGTCATCCGTTACTATTGTTTTGTTTAGGTGATTGATACTTCTTCAGACAACTTTTTTTCATTGTTTGAGTTGTTGTTCTGTGAGATCTTCGTCATGCCCTTTCCTGCTCCTAAAAAATCCGTCCCATTTGGACAATTCAAACCACAACAAAACTCAGAGATTTAGTACATTATTTATATAGTACTAGTGGAAATATATTAATATAAGTCCCTGCAAATTTAGTGTCCATATTTTTATGTTAATAAAAAAAATTAATATGATAAAAATATTGTTAACATTTATAATAAATTTGTAAGAAATTGTGTACTTTTTATTAAGTTTTATAATAAAGTCCTTCTCACTTAACCAAAGCTCTTAAACCTGTAATGTGTAAAAAGTCCAAAAGACGAGAAAATGGAGAAGAAGCCCTGAAATATGTTTCCTATATCCTAGACAGACATGTTTTACTCCCTAGTCTTGAAACACTTTGAATTATCTATAACTATATATAAAGGGGATTCCCTCTTTTGTGTACACATTTCATAATTTAAACTTTATCCTTTACAATTTAATTATTTATTAAATTTTTAAAAATTAACGGTTATTTTTACAAGTTTTTATAAAACTATTTACTTATCCCCTTCTTCTTTTTTTTTTTACTATTCATCAACAATTATTTTTTTCATATTTTCTCCATACATTTTATTTTAATTTTTATAAATATATTTTTATTTTTTTCATTAACTTAATAACGTTATAATATCATCAATTATTAATTTAATTCAAAAAATCGCGATAGTATCTATATTTACGCTAATATAAAAAATTAAAAGAAATAGAAGAAGTAAAGCTAAGGTTAAGGGAGAAAAGTTTCACAACTGAATAAAGAAGCCTTCGAATAATTTGCAAGATGACTGTTCTACAAAATATTCATTTAACTGAATCTCAAATGGCAGAAAATCGGTTACCCAACCCACTATTATTATTATATTATTATGTGCAAAAGTCGTAAATGATTAACTTTAGAAAAAAAAAACTATTTTGACAAACTTTACTTCTCATTAAACACATTTAACATCTTTTAATATAAAACATCAAATAAAAAAAATCAAATATATTTTTAGTTTCTTAATTTTAGTACGAAGTTTGATTTTTTTTTTATCAACTTTGATAAATTTTAATATTTAAATTTTAAAAATGAATACACATATTTTTAACCAATTGAATTAACTTTTTTTATGTACTAAACATGTTTTTTTTTTATATTACAACATAAATGTGTCAAATGGATAAATAAGATAAATAACATCATAAAATATATTTGTTTTATCAAAAATATTTAACGTAATTAGATTAAAATATCATATTTATTTATTTTTAAATTTTAAAAATTAAAATATATCAAAATTTCAAACATTAATTCTAAGTTTACTATCAAAAATCAATGACCAAAATCATTCTTTAACTTAAAAAAAAATGATAAAAATAGTTGTGGGAAGAGATCGAAAATTTTGAGTGGTGTCAAAGGTATCATATCCTTTTAACTTCAATCTTTTTGGAATCCAAACTTTTAAAATTTAAATTATAATTTTCCAAATTTAAATTCTGGAAATCCACTCTAAACTATTACAAAACAAGTACGAATACGTGGTATACATTAATGAAAATTTATTTTTATAATGTTTGCCTTGTCACCCTGATCAATGATGAATAAATAAAATACTGCACTCACTCACTGCCTCCATTGATGGATCTCTATATATACCTGCCATTGTTTCTCTCTATACCCAGGAAAATCCCACATTGTGCAAATCACGAACAAAACAACCTTAATTTGATTTGTCCCACGTCCTATATACAATTTCTGTATATCCGACCAGTGTTTTTTAGGATGGAATATTCAAAGGAAAAGTGCAAGAATGGAAATGGTTACAGTAACAGTGACCCACTTAACTGGGGCATGGCTGCGGATGCTATGAGAGGTAGCCACCTTGAGGAGGTGAAGCGCATGGTGGAGGAATACCGTAACCCCGTGGTGACGGTAGGTGGGAAGAGCCTCACCGTGTCTCAGGTGGCGGCGGTTGCTAACGGCGGCGTGAGGGTGGAGCTGGCGGAGGAAGCCCGACATGGTGTAAAAAGTAGCAGTGATTGGGTGACTCAGAGTTTGGTGAACGGCGTTGATACGTATGGGATCACCACAGGCTTCGGTGGAACCTCCTACAGGAGAACCAACCATGGTGTTGCCCTCCGAAACGAACTCATCAGGTCATTCTTTCTCTAATTCCACGTAACTTTATTTTAATAAATCTTTCTTTATACAAAATTCATAAAAATAATGTTATAAGTAATAGAAAGGATATAATTTTCCCTTCAAATAAGATTTTAGAAGAAAGTATAAAGTTTACACCAACAATTATCTTAAAAGAACATGCTGTTTAAATAAAGAAAAAAAGTAAAATAAGATGTAACGACAAAAATATACAAAATACTTGTTACTATGATTGTCATCATTTAAATACAAAAAATGCAACAAAAAAAAAGAGACAAAATGGTCTCTCCAAACTATTAGTAGAAGATAAAAATAATGATCGTCATTTGTTTATGTACACCATTTTATAATTTCATTTCAAACTTGGTCACTATATGAAAAATTAAAAGAGAAACAAACAATAAATGGGGTATATGTTTGTGTAAAGGTTCTACGTAAAGGTGGTAGAAAATAAATAAAATATTATTAAATTATTATATCAACCGGCAAGTGAAGGAATTATTTAAGGAATTTTAAAACCTCGTAGGTATACATTTTTTAATTGTTTAAATTATTATTTAAAACAAATGACTTGGTATTAATAACTTCTAGAACATCTTATTATATATAGTATAAAAGTTATTTTTAAAAGAAGATATTTAACATCACACTTAATATCTAATTTCGTCTTTTAATTTTATTTGAATTTATCAAAAATTTCTTCAATTTTTCTAATTTAGTTTTTTATTTTTTTAAAGTTCATTTTGGTTCATTCCGTTAGATTGACATTAACATCATGTCCTTACACGTCACATGTTAATGGATGGAGTTTTCAACTTTTTTTAACTAAAAAAATATCTCGTGTCTAGTTATGGTTGTGCCATGTGACCGTGACATGACAATGTTTGTTTTCAATTTAATTCACTATTCATAATTTTGATTCGAATTGGAAATAGCCAAATTACTTCATTAAAAAAAGAGAGGATTAAATTAAATCAAAATTATTAATAGAAACTAAATTAAAAACAAACATACCATGTGACAATGGCATGACATGTGACAGTTTTTTTTTAGACTAAAAAAAAATTATCCCATTAATACATTACATGTACAAACACAATCTTACGTTAGTCAAACAAAAATGACAATGATATTAATTTTTAAAATATTAGAAATCTTTCCTAAAGTTCAAATAAAAGTAGAGGACCAAATTAGTTATTAAACTTTAAGATTAATCATGTGTTTTGAAAGTTAAATCTAGAAACGATGGTAGCCTTAAATAGTGTTAGGTAACGTTAAACTTGATATTTATATCCAGACTCACGTACAATCCAAGATAAATATCCTATTTTAATTACATCTCTTTGATAGTTATTTTAAAAATATCACCACGCATTCTTTTTATCATTTTCCTCTAGGTACGGTGAAGTGAATGAGTGATTTTGCACCAGTGATTACTTAGTGAACATACTTTTAAATATATGTATTTATTAGTTATCATGTGGATTCTTGTGTTAGGAACAAGGCAATAAAAGAAAGAATAAAGGAGAGAAAATAAACACAGAGAATTCAACGTGGTTCGGCTACAATGTGTATGCCTACGTCCACGACTACACTAGGAAGTGTTTTGAATTTTTGGTGTGTCTTAAAGCCTTACATAGAGTCTCTTATATAGTAAAATAGAGAACCACATCTCATTATTCTAAGCAATGTGGGACTAAATCAAGCACCATAATTCTAACA
>Ga0214542_1011146_pt1 | contig 12517 bp, 15 predicted proteins | sample CNSS1metaG_FD_160096 | JGI IMG/M metagenome (GOLD analysis project Ga0214542, IMG submission 160096) | Root nodule microbial communities from cowpea collected in UCLA plant growth center, Los Angeles, California, USA - CNSS1 | ecosystem: Host-associated > Plants > Roots > Nodule | place: USA...
AACTTAAACGAATCAAGCATAAGATAAGGGTGTTCAACCCAGGCCGTTTACTTTTGGTAAGGGTGGGGAACTTAAACGAATCAAGCATGAGATAAGGGTGTTCGACCCAGGCCGCTTACTTGGGGTAAGGGTGGGGAACTTAAACGAATCAAGCATAAGATAAGGGTGTTCGACCCAGGCCGCTTACTTGGGGTAAGGGTGGGGAACTTAAACGAATCAAGCATAAGATAAGGGTGTTCGATCCAGGCCGCTTACATTTGTTAAGGGTGGGGAACTTGAACGAATCAAGCATGAGATAAGGGTGTTCGACCCAGGCCGCTTACTTGGGGTAAGGGTGGGGAACTTAAACGAATCAAGCATAAGATAAGGGTGTTCGACCTAGGCCGCTTACTTGGGGTAAAGGTGGGGAACTTAAACGAATCAAATGAAAAAAAAGAAAAACACATAGAAAGTCGTATAGTTGGGAACCCTTCTTTTTATTTATTGAATAGGGGTGCCTCGTTAAAAAGTAAGGAAAAAGAGTACACCCGGGGTTACAAGTATTGGTTCGGTTACAATACACATTCAGTTGAAGTAGAACTTGAGGTGGGATACATTCCAAGTGTTGGGAATCTCTTCCCCAAATAGTTGTTCTAGGCGATAAGCTCCTCCTCTTGCATCTTCTCGTATGCGATACGGGCCGTCCCAATTGGCAGAGAATTTGTCATCCTTCTTCCTGCACTGCTGGCCATTCTCCATACTAGGTCCCCGATGATGAATGATCGTGGACATAGTTTTGCATTATACTTCTTGGCAGCTCGTTGTTTTGCAGATAAATTGCGTATCTTGGCTTTTTCTCTGAGTTCGGGTAGAAGGTCGAGATGTAAGGCCATGTTTTGGTGGTTGTGGGTTGGGTCGTATAGTTCTCGGTGCAGGGACGGTTCGCCAATTTCTACTGGTATCATGGCGTCTGCACTGTAGACTAGGCTAAATGGGGATTCATTTGTTGATGATTGGGGGGTGCATCTGTAAGCCCATAGTACTTCTATTAACTCTTCGGGCCATCGGCCTTTGGCGGTATCCAATCTCTTGCGCAGCTCTACGAGGATGACTTTATTTGCCGCCTCTGCTTGCCCATTGGTTTGTGGATGTTCTACAGAACTTGTGATGTGCTTGATGCCTAGGCCAGTGTAGAATTTGGCTAACTCCTTGTCAATAAATTGTCGGCCATTGTCTGTGATGATGGTATATGGTACGCCATATCTGCATATAATGTCCTTCCACACAAAATTGTTGGACTTGCTGGGCCATGATGGTAGTTAGCGGCTTGGCTTCGATCCATTTAGTGAAATAATCGACGGCTACAATTAGGAATTTTACCTGCCCCTTGCTGGGTGAGAAGGGGCCGAGGATGTCCATTCCCCATTTAGCGAATGGCCATGGGGACAGTATATGATGTAGTTGTTCCTGTTTCTGGTGAATAAGGTTGTCATGTTTCTGGCATGGCTTACATTTCCTGACATGATCCTGGCAGTCTACTTCTATGGTCGGCCAGAAGTATCCGGCTCTAAGAACTCTGGTAGCCATGGTGCGTGCACCGGAATGATAACCACAAATTCCTTCGTGTAGCTCTTTGATGATATATTGGGCTTGCTCTACCATGACACACTTAAGTAGGGGTTGGCCATATCCGCGTTTGTAGAGGTCATCGCCTATCATGGTGTACCTGGCGGCCTTGGCCAGCCAAGTTTTGTCCACGTCGAGGGGGGGTTGCTGGTTTTGAGGTATTGAATGTAGGGGGTGGTCCAGTTTTGGCTTTGGGAGGGGGTGACGTTGTTGGCTAGGGTGTGGGTTAAATTTTGGCAAGTGTGTGTGATGGAAGGTGTGGACAGTGTTTGCTGTAGTAAGGATCAGTGACGGTTTTTGAGCTTGGTACTGGCCAATTTGGAAAGGATGTCGGCCCTGACGTTGTAGGTTCTTGGGATGTGTTCGACGTGGACTTGTTCGAAGGCGAATTGAATGACTGCACGGACCAGATGGTAATATTGTAGAAGGATGGGGTCTTTGATCTGAAATTCGTCATTTAGATGACCTACAGTGAGTTTGGAGTCGGTTTTGCACGTTAACTTCTTGACGCCTACTTCGCGGGCTAGGGAAGGCCAGCGACGATGGCTTCATATTCGGCTTGGTTATTTGACGTTTTGAAAGCAAAATGAAGGGATTTTTCGATGAGGATGTCGTTGGGGCCTTCTAAGACGATGCCAACGCCGGCACCCCTTGGATTTGAGAAACCATCTACATGAAGCATCCACTGGTCCTCTATGGGTGTTTGTTGTAGGTCGTTGACGAAGTCCAAAAGACACTGGGCTTTGATGGGACCGTGGGGTTTATAGCGGATGTTGAATTCTGACAGTTCCACGGCCCATGATGACATGCGTCCGGCTAGATCTGGTTTTTGTAATATTTTTTGGATTGGGTAGTCGGTCTTAACGATTATGGTGTGGTTTTGGAAATATGGGCGGAGACGGCATGCTGCGTGGACCAAAGATAGGGCCAGTTTTTCTACCATTTGATATCTGGTTTCGGGATCTTGCAATGTTCTGCTCACAAAATACACAGGATGTTGTGTGCCTTCTATTTCTTGAACGAGCGCGGCGCTGACGGTATAGTCGGTGGTCGTGATGTATACCAGCAGGGGTTGACTGGTATCCGGCATATGGAGGATAGGTAGGAAGGTTAGGGTTGTTTTAAGTTTTTGGAAGATTTGTTCACAATCATCAGTCCACGTGAACCGGGTGGATTTCTTTAGGAGTTGGATTATGGGTTGGGTTTGTTCGGCTAGTTTGGGTAGGAAACGAGAGATGGCTATGAGACGGCCAATGAGACGTTGGACCTCCTTAACAGTAGTGGGGCTGCGCATTTCATGATAGCCTTGCATTTTTCAGGGTTGGCCTCTATGCCGCGTTGGGTTAACATAAAACCAAGGAATTTACCCCGGTCAATGCCGAATACGCATTTGTCGGGATTAAGGCGAAGGTTATATTGACGCAGCGCGGAGAACACTGCTGACAGGTCTTCAGCGTGTTAGTGATGACTTGGGGACTTGACAACCATGTCGTCGACGTATACTTCGACACAGTGCCCCGTTAGGTGGCTGAACACCTTGTCCATTAGCCGTTGGTAAGTTGCCCCAGCGTTTTTGAGGCCAAAGGGCATGACTCTATAGAAGTAGTTGGCATCGTCCGTGATGAAGGCGGTTTTGTGCATATCTGTTGCGGCCATGGGGATTTGGTTATACCCTGAATACGCATCAAAAAAACTGAGCACCTTGTTTCCTGCTACGCCGTCCACAAGTTGATCAATGTTGGGTAAGGGGTAGGCGTCGCGAGGCAAGCCTTGTTCAAGTCCGTGTAGTCTACGCACATCCGCCATTTGCCATTGGCTTTCTTCACCAAGACAACGTTAGAAAGCCAATTGGTGTATTGAGCTTCTTCTATAAATCCTGCGCTCAATAGCTTGTCGGCTTCGACCTTGGCTGCTTGCTGACGCTCTTCACCAAGCTTGCGTTTTTTCTGGGATACATAGCGGGCTTCTTTATATATGGATAGTTTGTGGGATGCCACCTGGGGGTCCACTCCAAGGAGGTCGGCGGCCGACCAGGCGAAAAGATCTGTGTTGTTGATAAGGATAGGTGTGATGGTGGCACGCTCGTCAGAGTTTAAACCGGTGCCTATGTTAATAGAGTGACCATTGGGAAGCTCTAGAGGAGAGGTGTCCTCAATTGGTTCGAGGCGGACATCCCAGCCTATTCTGTGGTCAAGGTCTTCGTCGGATAGGGCTATGCTGGAACCAGGGGGTCGTTCGATATGGTTGGTTTGTTGGATTGGGAGTTGTGGTCGCAAGTTGGCCATGTAGCATTCGCGTGCCAAGTGTTGGTCGCAATGTATGGTCAAGATGTCGCCGGATGGGGCAGGAAATTTCATGGCCAAGTGAGGAGTGGAGACGACTGCGCCAAGGGTATTGAGGGAAGGACGACCTAGGAGAATATTGTAGGATGTTGGTGCGTCGACGATAAGGAAGCGGATTGGGATAGTTTTGGTCTGGGTTCCATCCCGAAAGACGGTGTGGAGGTCAATGTAGCCCCGGGTGGATACTTGTTCGCCAGAAAAGCCATATATTGGCTCGTCGTATAGGACCATGGCGGTGTCAGGAAGTTGGAGTTTTTGGTAAGTGGCCCTGTAGAGGATATCAACAGAGTTGCCCTGATCAACTAGAACTTTCTTAACAGCGTAATTTTCGATTTCAACAGTGATGACCATGGGGTCATCTTGTTGATGGTCGAGGCCGTGGAAGTCATCATCTGTGAATACGATAGGAGGCATACGGCGTCTGTGGTGGGAATGGGTGATGTGGTTGATGGATTGTATATGGTAGAGGTGTCTTTTTCTGGTAGAAGAGGTGGAGCCTCCGCTTGCGAAGCCACCAGAGATGGTGTTAATGGTGCCTCGTAAGGGGGGGTCGGCATGGGTGATGTCGGTGCGGGCGGGCTCTGGTTCTTGATTGTTGGGTTGGGCGTTGTGTCTGTTGTGATGGGAGTCATGTGGTGGACGTCTGTGGTCGGGTCAAGGGGGGTGACGGGATCGAGAGGAGGAGGAATGGTCGTCTCTACGGATGAAGCGGCGAAAGTGACCAGCACGGACCAGTTCTTCTATTTTATCCTAGAGTGCTTTGCATTCTTCTGTAGTGTGGCCATGGTTGCGGTGGTAACGACAATATTTGGTCATGTCGGCGTTGGGGGGTGTGGTTGTCTTACGTGGTGGAGGGATTATATCGGCTTGGAGGGCTTCGTCGAGGATGCGGGAACGGGCTATGGTAAGGGGGGCGTATCTGGTGAAGCAAGGTTGGCGAGGTTCGCGTGGGCGGGTATCAGGGCGTGGGTTAGGTTGTGGGCTGGGGTTGGCGGTAGTGGTTGCGTAGTCGTTGCAGAATTTAGTGTGAAGTGTTTGCATTTCCTCCATGCGGACATAGTCGGCTGCACGCAACTTGAGTTCGTGCATGGAGGCAGGTGGGTGGAGATAGACATTGTTGGCGAAGGGGTCGGGTTGTAGGGTTAGGGTCATGCACTGGAGGATCATCTTCTGATTGAGGTGTGGTGTACGAAGGGCCGCTTTGCTGAAGCGATCAATGAACGCTCTGAGTGGTTCGTTTGGTTCTTGTCAGATGCCTAGGAGGGATATGGTGGTGGTTTGATAGGACGGCTGTCGGCAAAGTGGGTGGAAAACATGTGGGAGAGGACGTCGAAACTGTCGATTGAGTAGGGCAGAAGAGTTGTGAACCATTCTAGGGCAGGGCCTTTAAGGGTGGTGGGGAAAGCATTGCAAAAGACTACGTCTTGGGATGTGTACAAGGCGACGTGGGTGATGTAGACTTTAAGGTGCTCGTCAGGGTCGGTGTCGCCAGTATAGCGATCCAAGGTGAAAGGTTCCCACTGGGCTAGAAGAGGGGTGTTGGTGATAAAGTTCGTGAATGGGTGACGACGTCTGGCTGGTGAGGTGGAACGGGGTGGTTGATCATAGCGAGAAAGGTGGAGGTGATGTTGTGAGGGGGAATGTGGGTTGTCGGAAGGTATTGTGGGTTATAGGGTGGAATATGTGTGGTGTGTAGGGTGGTGGGTATGTTGTAGGGGATCTGGGTGGTAGGGAGGGTAGCGGCGGGGGTTGGGGGTGCGGTAAGCCCAGGTTGACCAGATGGAAAGTGATGGGGATGGGTAGAGGGAACGGGTGTCTGTTGGGTGGTGGTGAAGGTGTGAGGGGTGGGATTGTATTCACTTTCTTCCTCTATGGGCTGGAAGGCCGGAGACTTCACAGCTTCAGAAGTTTCTTTGGCTTTTCCCTTCAGATTGGGATCAGCCTCGATCCTTCGCCTCAGGCGAGAGTTCTCTTGCCTCAATGCCTCCATTTCATCCGCGCTGCGTTTCTTCAAAACCGCGAGTTCTTGTTGCATCTTTGCTTGGCCGTCTAGGATGGCGGCCAGATCAGGGGTGATGCCAGGAGGTCTAGAGGGACCAGCATCCGCTTGTTTGTTCACTCCAGCTCTACTACGGGTGGAAACCATCTTCAGAGAATAACGGGTACTAAAGGTGTTCGTCTCGTGCCCCACGGTGGGCGCCAATTGTTCCTGCAGAGAAAAAATAAGATCAATTAGGCACAAGTGTCACCTTACCCGGTGGGCGCCAATTGTTCTCTTCAGTTGGTCTCTTCCCGGTTGATACATGTCAGCTTGAACCCAGGAGGGGTTACTTGCAGAAGAGTCTCCTAAGCTCAAGTAAGTCAAAGCTCTCAAAGAGTCAAATTAGTGATTAATGAATGTGTACCTTTAATTTGTGGGGTCCATGCGTATTTATAGAGCATTAATGATGTTCGTTTATCGAATGGGTCGGGCCTTGGTTTGGACCCTAGCCTGGGTTATGAGTAGGCCTGGGCCCTAACCCAGGCCCCCAAGGTCCATCGAACGCTAGGACCTCCATTTTACTAAGTCTTCGAGGGCGGTCTGATCCGTTTATTTCTTGGCTTGTTAGATGTCGTCCTTGGCCGTGTACTATCTATGTTGGCCATTTAGTTGTTACTTTAGCCTTTGTTCATTTAAATTCGAGGACATGGCGGCCCAGGTCGTGTACTTGGGTTGTCTCTAGCATGTTCATGAGATTTATCATTTATATGGTTAAATTGACCAGGTCCGGTATAAGTTAGACTTACTCGACCTAGGCTGAATACTTGATTGCCTTGATGTATTTTTTACTTATTTGATTGAGTTCGGTTAGGTGTGGTACATATATATATATATATATATATATATATATATATATATGCTTTCTATTTTTTATTTCTTCTAATTGTTTGATTTATCATGAAACTCATTTGCATATCCAATATATTTTTTATCTTATCATAATCTTTATGTAATTATGTTAAAATGATGTATGTCAATTAAAAAAAATTATGTCTAACATTTGAATATTTCTATTCTTTTTTAATATTTTTATTTATTTTATATTTTCCTTTCACACGAGAATGTTTAATGCTCTCAATTTAAGTGTTTAATAACTTAAATCTTTCATTTACTAGGTAATATAAAAAAAATTACTTATTATTATTAATTTTTGTTTCCTTTGAAGAACTTTTTTGTTTCGCTAAAACAATTTTTGTTATATCTCAACCATTGAGTATATATGTTGATATTTGAAAAGTTTTCCTAGATCTCTAAGATATTTTTCATTTTATCATACCCTTAATTATATATTTATTTTCCTTTGTGTGATTCCTTTCAATAGTCTCCAAATTGTTTATAAGATACATATTTGTTAATTTTTTAGTATTTTTATTTTTTGTTTATTTTCATCATATAGAATACTACTCCGATAAATTTTATCTAATTATTTTTTATTTCTAACTCATTACAATCATACTTTAATTTTTTTCACTATAATAACAATATAAAAATTTAATGTAATTGTCATGAATATTTCTTTTATCACCATTCAACATATATTAGAGTTCAAAAGATATAAGATCTATGTTAAAAAAAATTATTATATTTATTATTTGTTTTTTGTGTCATTTTGATAAGTGATGTATTATAACTTTTATTAGTGTATAAAAAAGAGATTCATTATAATTTAAAAAATTGAAGTAAACAAACACTTAAAATATATTTTAATTTGAATATTTTTTTTCCTTTTATAGATTCATTAATGTTTGCAAATTTAATAAATGTTTTGGTTCTCATGAAATTTTATTTGGTATTCTAATCTAAAATGTAAACAATTATAATTTATTTCAAAGTATATCGAAGAAACAACCATCCTCATAATATTGAATAGGCTTAAATACCTTTTTGGTCCTCATTTTCGTAGTGTTTGTTGCGGATGATCCTCATTTTGACAGAATGTTTAAAATGGTCCTCATTTTTACCGAATGTTTAAAATGGTCCTCATTTTCGTAATTCGTGTTTTATTTGGTCATTTTCTGTAACGCCATTTAAATCATTAAGGGAGCATTGTACAGGTGATACGGTTTGTATTAGGGTGTGTTACGTGTACTGTACAGGTGTGGTAATTAGATATTTGGGGATAAATGAGTGAGATAGGATTTTGGTAAGGAATGTTTGGGCAGTTGGTAAGTTTTGACAATCTTGTTTCTCCATTCCCAATTGGTGTTGCTGCAATCTTCTTCTTCCTGCAATCCCATTACATAGGTATGTTACGGTCCCAATCTTATTCCTTTATCTCTGGTTGTAATCGTTGGAGGCAACCGTGTTGTATCACTTCGTGCACAACGAGAAATGGATTAACCCCGATTTGTAGCTGCGGAGAGATGGCAGCTTTGAGGATGGCAAGAACTCCAAAGAATATTGGTAGAAAATTTTGGGTATAATCTGTTTTTATTTTTGTGTTAATAATAAATTGGTTTTAATTTTTGGTTTATTGATTTACAGAGTGGTGGTTCCAATAATGTGGGCTGCAACTTTTCAAATGATGGTGTTGATGAAAAGGATGTCATCATCATGACACAAATGAGGCAAATTAATGATTTGGAGAAGTTATTGAAGGTTGCTAAGAAGAGGCTGCAATTAGTAATAGGGTTCAGTTGTGTTGTTATTGTATTATTCGTACTGTTATTGTGTGTAATCTTTTAAAGTCCAATCTGTTTTGTATTATTGTTAAATGATGAAATGAATTAGTTTGATTATGTTGATATTAGTCCCAACATGTTCAAAATGACATCTTAACCTGAGCATTGAAGTAAGTGATATTGATCTAAGCTTGAGAAAGATTAAATTGATCTAAGTCTGGAAGAAGTTAAATTCATAACATTAATTCATCCTCATCAAAATGCACTACATCAATGTTTGACAAAAGTGAAATTGAACAAAGTTTAAGGAAATTCAAAATGCAGTACATCAATAATGAATTCTACATCAGAAATTCTGAAAAATAACTAAGACATTTGTAGCTGCTATCATGACCTCCTCCTAATCTGTAATTTCATCCTAAACTGCTGAGATGGTTCTTCTGGTGTTGGTAGTGGTGCTGATTGACTCTCCACTTCATTCCTTGGTGGTTGAGTTGTTTGAGTTTCAGCAGTTGGTGCATTCTCAGCAGTTGGTGCATTCTCAACAGTTTGGGCATCTGGTGCAGTTTCAGCAGGTATTGCAGTCTACTCATTCACAGGCTTATTTGGGCAATTGTTCCTGTTATGTCCAATCTGACGGCATATGCTACATTTTTTTCTATGACCTCCTTTATTGTTTATGTGTTATCCTTTCTCAACTCCCACTTTTCCAACCTTTTTTTTCTTGGGTCTTCCGGGTAAGATCCTCTTATATGGTGGATGGACGTCAGGGTAAGGAGTTCTTTCCCATAAGACTTCACCATTGACTGGAAAGATGATGGATTGATATATTTCTTCGTAGATGGATCTATTGAAGTAGATAGCAGTCAAAAGTCATTCCCTCTACAAATTCGAGCTCAAGAAAGACGAAGATGGAGAAATTTCCCTAATTGCAAAATTTTCCCTAAATTAAAAAATTAACGTTAATTAGCCATATGTACAGTACACGTAACACACCCTAATACAAACTGTACCACCTGTACAATGCTCTGTTAATGATTTAAACGGCGTTACAAAAAATGACCAAATAAAATACGAATTGCGAAAATAAGGACCATTTTAAACATTCGGTAAAAGAGAGGACCATTTTAAATATTCTGTTAAAATGAGGACCATCCGCAACAAACACTACGAAAATGAGGACCAAAAAGGTATTTAAGCCTATTGAATATTTGATAATTTTATGTTTCTTTTACAATAATTTTTTATTATTTTATAAAAATTAATTAAAATTAATATAAAGTAGTAAGAAAATGAGTACGGGTATGGGTACAAAATTATACCCGTTATTCAGTAGGGATGGGAATGTGACAAAAGTTTGATACCCGTTAGGTTTGGAGATGGAGATGAGGATGAATTTTTTTTACAAAGATAAGTATGTGATAACGAAACTCGTCCCTGCTCCGCCCCGTTATCATCCCTAATCTTAAGTTATAACTTGTATCACCTATCACCTGTAACATTATAAGTAGAGACACTAAGAGCATGTTTGGATACGCATTGTCAAATATTTTTAATTGACGTGAATGAATTGATTGTGGTTGACAGAGAAGCTACAATTAATGGTTTTTCTTTGGACGTGAATTTTTTAACTACAAATTGATTTTGGAAAACAAACCAAATAATCCATGAACATGATCTTAATGATTTCATATACACCAAAAATCAATTATGGATCCATATTAAATCAATTTTCGATCTATCTTACGTGAAACCAAACGTACACTAAAACAAGTGAAAAGACTGGCCATAAGAAGATATGTTTGTTTCCTAAGAATAGAGAACAAAAATATGTCTTACAATAATAACTGATGAAAAAATTACTGTGACTATATTTAAAATAGCATTGAAAGAGGCAATATAAACTAAAAGTTGGAGAAACTGAATAAAAAATATAGGGTTAAATATGTTTTTGGCCTCTCAAGTTTCAGTAAATTTTGGAATTAATTCTTCTTCGAAACTTTATATCAAGTTAGTCTTTCATCTTTATAAATACGTGGATTTAGTCTTTCTTACCAAATTTTGTTAAGTTTATTTAACATTTTAAACACATTTTATAATAATATTTGAGTTAACATTGAAGCGAAAATGTGTCAAACGGTGTAAATTATTCAAATACTATTATGAAATGAGCTTGAAACGTCATATAAACTTAACAAAATTTGGTTAGAAGGACTAAATTCACGCATAATTAAAAATGAATGACTAAACAGGTTAAAAGTTCAAAAACATATTTAATCCAAAAATATATTACATTATTTTATACCAATAACTGAACGTTACACAATTACTCTTAGTTATGGTAACACATTTAATTCCATTCTAGATTACTGCTCCAAACCTGAAACATGACAATTGTAAGAAAATATATGCCACATACTCGTATCCATATCTGTCGGGTATCCGTTATGCGGGTACTCGCCTATTTTTTTCATATCCGCGAGTATCCGTGGGTGTTTGCAAAATTATTTAAAAAATAAATATTTAATCATAAATTCAAATAAAATAAAATATATCACTGCCATGAATTTTAAATAAAGTTCAAATAAACTCAATTTTATATAAGTCCAAATAATTGTAAAAGTAAATATAAAATGGCGTTCAACATAATGAAAATTCTTTAATTAGTGCTTTGATCAACAAACCTACTTTCTCTGGTTGATTCCTGAAAAATAAACAAAATAAACAAATAATAAACCTCAATTGTCCCGTGTCAAGTATTCTTATTTTGATTCTATCATTTGACAACAAGCATACCATCAACGTCATTGTCTATACAAGGTTTAATGTATATGTCCAATCTCAAAGAAATGAGAGAGAAGAATGTCAAGGGGGTAAGTTTAGCGGGTACGGGTATCTATGGGTACGAATACTATGATATCCGTACCCGCCCCGTTAACATGTGGGTATCAAAAATATCCGTATCCACGGGTAGCGGATATCCATTTTTAATATCCGTTTTCTACCCGTTGCGGGTTTTATCCACAAATACTTGCGGGCATGGATTTTTTTCACATCCTTATATGTGTAGGTGTGAGTGGTATGTGTAAGTAGATGCGGAGTTAATGAACCAAATTTAATGAACCAAATATTAATATAAAATATGACATTTATAGAGTCTTCATTGCAACAAAAGAAAAAAAAAAGTTACAACAGTCAAATGTCTCCACATTCATCATATGTGTAATATTTTCATAATCGTGCTACATTGAAAGCACTCTACGATGCTTAAATGGAAATATGGATTGAAATTTCCAAGCTTTTGGAAATATTTTCTGTGGCCCAACAAGGTCAGAGAAACTCACAGCAATTCTATAACGTGTTTGAATTGCAAGGTTCGATGGTTAGCAACAGAAATTATATTGAATTTTTATCAGGAAGAAAAGCTAGAATTAGTTTACTAATTTAAAGACCATCAATGTAAACATTTCATTCCAAATCAATAACAAAAAATAATTATGCTCATAGAAAATAAAGGAAGGTTCAAAATTACTAAAATAGTTGATCCATTAACACTATACTTTATAGTGGAAAATTTAAAATTATGTATGTAGAAGTTTCTTCTAATTGTTTGAAGACCCTTTATCAGTTACCATTTTCTATTAACTCTTCGACAAACACAAAGAAATAATATAGCAAAACAGAACCATTATTTTTATTTTTTTTTAATCAAAACAAGCACATGTCCATGTGCCTAATAGTGATTGAAACAGTATTCTAGAGATAACTTTTTGGAAGTGTTTGCGGAAGGTAGTTTTTGACCAATGATTTGTAGGAGTCAAATCTATTGTATGCAGCAATAAATTGCGTATATATATATATATATATATATATATATATATATATATATATATATATATATAGATATA
>Ga0214542_1011149_pt1 | contig 12515 bp, 5 predicted proteins | sample CNSS1metaG_FD_160096 | JGI IMG/M metagenome (GOLD analysis project Ga0214542, IMG submission 160096) | Root nodule microbial communities from cowpea collected in UCLA plant growth center, Los Angeles, California, USA - CNSS1 | ecosystem: Host-associated > Plants > Roots > Nodule | place: USA...
ACTTTACTTTGATTAATTAAGTTTTCTATTTGGTGAAGAAACAAAGGAATAGACATGATTAGACATAGTAAAATTAATTGAGACTGTACTTTGATTGAATTTACTATGGACAATCTAACAATTCTCACTTTTAATTGAGACTGTACTTTGATTGATTTGTAAGAATGCCAACAAATGAATTGAGTCTTTACATTGATTGATTTGTAAATCAACAACAATAATTAATTTAACAATAATCTCTAGATAACCAATGAAGAATCTTATTTAGAAAAAGCAGTGGAATTGACCTATTTACTATTACTATGTTTACAATCTTCCGTGTCATTTTCTTTGCATATCAAAACCCCATATTTTTATAGTTGCTAATTTTAATTGCATTTTTAAGATTTGAGATCAATTCCGTATTCGTTGTGAGACGACTCAAGGTTATCTTAACCCTAACTATTTTGTTCACTACTAACTTGGCAATACTGAAGTTGCTAAAGTTAAGTAGTGGTAATTTGATCGCCTAACGACAGCGATATCAAGGGGAGTACCGATGTGAATTGCCTTAAGATTTTGAGTTGAGAGTGGTATCAATCCCTTATGTGTGGGTTGGGCTCATGTATCATTGGTATTGTATCTCCCAGTGATCCTCTCTTGAAAGACTCAACATAGCATTGATAGTGCATCACATGGAGTGCTTGTTTTGTGAGTGCTTGGTGAGGCATAAGTATGACTTCTTCGAGGTTTCATATCCCTGGAGTTGTTTACGAGATCAAGATCACGGAAAGTCATCTTTCTCTAAATATTCTTCAAATGTGTGAGCACAAAAATGTAGATTTTCCTATGTCATTAATAATGTGTATTATATCCCTTTTGTCTCAATTATCTTTTCCTTGTATAAAGAGAGACATGGTCTATGTGTAGATTTCTGAAGAAGTTTATCTTGTTGGTTTGGACGAGTATAAACATCATTTGCATAGACGTATTTTGTTAACAAAATGAGATAAACTGCTTGCACATTTAAACCTTTTTAAAAAGCTTGATGTAGCTTGGAAGCATTTGGTCAATGGAAGGGAATTTCACTTGGCAAAGGGTTTTATAAATTTGTTTTTTTTCTTCTTTAGAAGACATGTGAAGTGTTTTGGCTTGACTATTGGAACTTGGAATTTATCTCTTGCCATTCTTCATATTTTTTCTTGGACAAAAGCTTTTGTCACAACTTCCTTGAAACATACAAAAACTCAATGTTGGGTTTGCATTCATGGTCTTTCTTTAGAGTATTAACAACCGAAAACGATTTTCTCAATAGCACGTGGAATTGATATACCTTTATCTTTAGATGTACCAAGAATAAGTCTTGAGGTTTCTTTTTGCACATGTCTTGGTTGATGTTGATTTATTATCTGATTTCCTAATCCATTTTTTTGTGGAAAGGTCATCATTTTCATTTATTGTTGATGTGGAGTATGATTGATTGCCTCTATTTTGTTCAAATTGTAAAATGATTGATCATGATCTATCTTAATGTAGACGATTAGAAAATGTTATTTTTGGTAGGGAGAAAACAGTTGGGGCAAATCTACAACAACATTATCTTTTAGAAGTGGTTGGTGCACAAGATGGAACTATGGACTCCTTACCTCACGTGGTAGAGTCTGTCGTGGAGCTTATGATGGAACTTGTGGTGGAGCCTATGGTGGAAGTGCAACTTATTACTTAGTCACAGCCTAAGTCAATTGTGGGTAATCATGATAATATTTGTGTTGTGAATGGATCTTCTTCTCTTGTTGAGAATCTATATGGTGGTGTGCAAGTGGAATGTGATTCTTTGGTTTGTATCCCTTCTTTGAAGGATGTCACTCCCATTATAGATAGTTTGTAGGGTTTATAGCAATTAGATTAAACTCATAGTAGTTCGACAACAATTCCTAATCCTTTGACTAAGGAGACTCATTTTTTAGAGAAATTGAAAGTAGCTTTTAGATTGGTTAATATACTAATGGAAAATGCATAAAGCCTAAAGCCAAATTTTGCTTATCAAATGAACAAAAGAATGATGTGTTTGAATGGGTGAAGAGGTTGAAGATGTCGGGTGGTTATGCTTCATATATTTCTAGATGTGTAGATTCAAAATGTGCAAAATTGTAAGGGATGTAAAGTCACAATTATCATATTTTTATGGAATGTCTTTTCCAAATAGCTTTGAGAGCTCTTCCTAAGCCCATATAGAAACCCTAAATCGAGCTTAGTCAATTCTTCAGAGATTTGTGTTCAATAGTGCTTCATGAAGATTATTTATTGCAAATGGAACAAAACATTCCTATAATATTGTGTAAGTTAGAACGTATATTTCCACATGCATTATTTGACTCTATGGAGCACCAATTTATTTGCCTTATGAGCCTAAGATGGGTGGACCGGTTCAATATTTTTTTATCTATCCATTTGAAAGGTAATAACAATTTATACCACTTAATATGAATACTAATATTATTATACAACTTACAAAATTATTTTGTATCACATTTTTTGTACTCACGTTTCTAAATAATATTAAGAAAACAGTGAAGAACAAAAGAAGTGTGGAAGGGTCTATTTGTGAAGCATATTTAATTCAAGAGATATCACATTTCAGTCCTCATTATTTTGTGTCACCAATGTGTTTGGATGTGGGAGTTCATCAAGATCGTATTCAACCAACTTTGTCTATCTTTAAACCATTTGGACAAGCAATGGGTAAATGTAAGGAAAGGTGGTTCAATCATAGAGAATGGTCAGTTGCTCAATTGCATGTCCTCTTGAATTGTAATAAGGTCAAACCATTTATTGAGTAAGTATCAAACCCTACAATATGTTAGTTATAATTCTTTTAACGATAGTTATTGGTTGCTTCCCATCTCTTTTAACAAATTAATTAAGAATCTACTTTAATTAATTTGAAATAAAAAACAATAGTAAATTTGATAACATTGTCGTGAAGCGATCAAATTAACACTACTTAATTCTAGCAACTTCAGTATTGCCAAGTTAGTAGTAAACTAACTAGATAGGGTTAAGCTAACCCTGAGTCGTATCCTAGTGAATACGGAATTGATTTTCAATATTTGACTTTTATCTTATAAAAATCTATTCTAATGCAATTAAAACTATATGATGATATGCAAAATATAAAGAAGAATTTGAGAATGAAATAGCAAATTAATAAAAGACTTTGAAAAAATTAAAAAAAAACAAGTCAATTCCACTACTTTCAATATAGATTCTTCATCAGTAATCTTCATATTATTGTTCAATTAACTGTTGTTTTCGACTTTAAATTAATTAAAGTAGATTCTTAATTAATTTGTTGTCGTTTTTACTATTAACCAAAGTAAATTCTCAATCAAAAGCAAGAACTTTGTAGATTAATCATAGTAAATTTAATCAAAGTACATTCTCAATTAAATATTACTATGCCTAATCATGTCCATTCTTTTACCTCTAAAATCAAGCAAAAAGCTAATTAACCAAAGTAAATTCTTAATTAATTCTAGTTAAATTTTTTACCTCTAATCAAAGTACATTCTCAATTATTAGTAAAAACTCATTCAATCATATGAAAATTTCTAAATTTAATCAAAGTACATTCTCAATTGAAATTAAAAACCCTTGAACTCATATGATTGATATGCATATAGATTAAAACATCTCACTAATTAGCTATACTGTAAAAATCATCACTTTTCACGTAATTCAAAGATAAAATACATAGATGAATTAAAACCTCAACAATAAAAAAAAGAACAAACAAATTTATTTCATTCTAACCTCATAATCCATAATGAAATTATAGTGAAACCAACCTTAAAAGCTTAGCCCTCTATGGATTGGATGAAATACAGGATAAATGATGAATGAGAAAAAAAAAATAAAAAAGATGGAAGAACGAGAGATGTGGTGGATGGTAGCTTCCAAAATCAGAGAGTTGCTAAGTGTCCTCCTTATGCTACCTTGGGTCTCTTTATATAGGTCTTGATTAGATTTGGACTTTATCTTTTCTATTGCCGGAATCTTTTATCTTTTGATATTATATCTCTCAAATACTAAAGATAATTAATTAAAAATCTTTAATTGATTATTTAGCAACTCAACTTTTGTCTAATTTCAAATTATGCCCCTTCCATTTGACATTTTTGCAATGTTGACCAGATCTTTTACCAGAATTGACTGTTTGACCAAGTTTGACTAGTTTTGATAAGTTGATTGACCCATGAGAGGCTAACACGTGGCATCCCCTTCTCTCTCCCGAAATTAGGCTTTCTGCCTCCATCATGGATTGTGGTTGTTGCAATGGTGGTCGAAGGTGTTGTTCATGGTTGTGCTTCCGTTGCGCAATGTGTAGTGGTGCTTTTGGTTCGAACTAGCCTCGTGTTGTTGCGGTTTAGGTGTGCGAAAATTGTTGCAGGTGTGCGTCTCGTGAACATGGTGCTTTAGTGCTCTTTTTAGAATTTAATGATTTTGGACTTACCTTGTAACTCGAATAATGTTCAAATCCACACTTTTAATGACCCAAATTATATTCTAGCTGCATTAACAAATGTTAGAATATCCAAGAATATTTTATGCAACTAAAGTCACTTTTTACGCGATTTTTATCTTACAAACTCAATAAATCCAATAATCACAAATCATGATTAAATCTATCTTTAAAGCACTAAAATTCAATTAAATCCCCAAATCTAAATATTAAATGAGAGCAAAAATTTGAACTCATCAGTTATATATAATTTTAATATTATTTTTTGTAGTACAAATGTATAATCTTTGAAAGATGTGTATTATGAGAATCTAAACAATGATATCATTGATACACAAATAAAAGTTGATTTCCCATGGTGGTTTCAAGAATTTGTAAGCATTCATTTAAACAAAAAATAATTGATGCCACCTTTTTTATTATGTCTTTCATCCATAATTTTTATTTCAATAGGTCAAACAGAATGAACAACTTAGGTTACAGAGTCCCAACCTCTGTGACTTGGCAAGAGGACCTACCGATCAAAATTTATAGGAAAAATGGCAAGAAACAATTTTCCTGCAAATTTTTGTAAAAATTTTGCAAGAAAATTTGCATGAAATATCAAAAATTCTAGTAGTGTAATTTAATTTTATTAAATTTTAATTCTCCAAAATAAAGTAATTTAATTATCATTAAATATAAAAATACCAAATACAAAACAATTACCACCAAATTACATAAAAAATCCTTTCAAGCATTATTAAGAATTGAATTTTAAGTCTAACTCAACCCTCCAAAAGTGACTTGCTAGGTGAGGTTTGCACTCACTTATATACTCTAAATTGGCCTTATCTTTAGTCAATTTGTAACTTCCAACACACCCTTTTACGCCAAGGTATATACATCTTAAGGGAGACTAAACATTAGTGGACGGTCTGATAGCAGCCTGATAGCAGGTGGAACAATATATCCAACAAACAACAAATCTCGCTAGGAGAGGCTCTAACAATGACTCTTCATATTAAGAAGTGAACTTTAAGCCTAACTCAACCCCACAAAAAATAGCTTGTAAGGTGAGGTTTAAACCCACTTATATACTATGAAATTGCCTTATCTTTAGTTGTTGTGAGACTTCCAACACAGCCCTCTTACGTCGAGGTATATACATCTCGAGTGTGGTACTAGACATTAATAGGTGGTCCGATAGTGATCCAATAGCAGGTGGAATAATATGCCCAACAAACAACAAATCTCACTAGGATAATAATGGCTATAATACCATGTTAAGAAGTGGACTTTAAGTCTAACTCAACTCCACAAATTTGGCTTGTAAGGTAAGGTTTGCACCCTGATCGAGGTCATAGCCAATTAAATAAAATAGTTTAAATGTAATACTCAATAAGTGATCCCAAGGACATCTCCCAATGACCAATGTATTCAATCAAATGTTCCAATTACAAACAAAGAAATGGTTTGGCATATTCAATTGCAATTACTAAAACAAATATAATTAACAAACAGATTAGAAGAATTGATTCCCTAATCCAAATACAACTTATCCTAGGTTGAAAAACAGATTACGCTGTTAGGATTTACTATCAATCCACTCAAAATTAACCAACTAACCGAAGATTAATCGAGTTCCACCATACCATTAAGCAATGTCTACATTCAATAATCTCAACAACCAACAACAAAACCCATTAATGAATAGTGAACAAAGATGGTTCTGGATATTAAGCATGCCTAGAATAGAATCATTCAAGTGTAGAGATTAAATAATAAAGAGCAAACTTAAACAACAATGAACATTGATGAACAAAAGCTCAAATTTGCATTATACTTGGATAATTAGAATAGAAATTTAGTTATCCATTGACATTGGAAAACGAAAATACATCATGGAAATGAAATAAAGAAGAAGAAAACAAAACCAAAGGAGTTCCAAACGTCCACTTGAATGGAGCAAACAAAATGGGTGTTGCCCTAGATGTAAGGAAAAGCCAAAACATGAAAGAGAGCCTTTTCCCTCAAAACCGAACTTTGTCTTACGAAATGAAGGCTAGGACATGGTTACATCAGACCCACCTTCCTAAACTCTAAGATATTGCTTAATCAAAATAAAAATTGCCACTACTTAAAAAAATTTAAAAATTACCACTAGACTGAAATAAAAGTTGGCCTAACATTAATGCTGATGTGGAAACAAAGGCCCATGTGGCGTAGATGATGTGGCCCGATGTGGCACTCTTATCTTCACAAAAATAAATGTCCCAACAAAACCTGAAAATACTTAAGAAACGAAAATTAGACCAAGTAAATCCAGATATTAGTAAAAATCTAAATTACTAGCCTAATGAAACCCAAAAGATGAAAATCTACTGAAGATAGATAATTAATCACTAAACATCAATCAAGATGGGTACAAAAAGGTAAGAAAATAGGAAAAATAATGGTTTATCACACTTACTTATATACTATGAAATCACCTTATATATCTCTATTCGATGTGGGACTTCCAACAAGCATTGAAAAAAAAACCTAACCATTATAGATTTCAATCAAAAAATATTATCATCGACACTAAAAAAATTAAAATATATAAACAAAGAAATAATTTTAACTTAAATTGATAAATAAATAATTCCAATGACATCTGTAATATCTTAGATTAATTGAATCGTCCTAAACGAAATAACTACATAGTATATCACTTATGTATTAAAGTATTCCTCAAAAGTTATATAATAAAGTTTTCAAAAAGTAAATGTATTCTAAATTTAGAGAAATTTTATAAAGCATAGAAGAAACTATACATATGCAGCGTCTTTTATGTATGCCACTCTTGAGTTATCTCACTCCTAAGGATCCTGCACTATTCACTTCTCACATAAGCCTTGCACTTGTCATGAGATAATGAAACAAGTACCATGACCAACTGTAACATCCCCAAGGAATATTACTAATATTTAATAATTAAAATAAGAAATAAAAAAATGCCTCATTTAATATAATACCATTTCCCAAAAATTCGGGAAATTTTAAAACAAAAATAGTAACTGTAACATAGTTCACTATCGTTCTATACAAAAGTTAAGAAAGTCCAGCATAAATTAAAGTTACATCAAAATCCAAAAATACAAATGCTTTCAAAAGCCCAAGTAGCCCCTGCTCTCCGTCTCTATGCATCTCCTGGCCCACCTGTCACATCATCTGCTCCCGGATAACGAGTTATCCGATCATCACCATACACACACAGAAAGGGTGAGCTATGCACAATAGATAAAAACACACATGAAATAAATATGTTACCCATCCCAAAATAGCATATTTAAATATCTCATTGTTTTCAAATTACCCATCCATGATCTCATTGTCCTTCATGAGTCATATACATGAACTAGGTCTTGGGACTTCACTATGCTCCCACGAAACTAACTCATTCGTGGTCCAACCCTATGAGCCTATCCCGCTCATAGTCCTGCCCTACAAACTCCTCGTCTATAGTAAATCATCCAAGCCACATAACTTGGACCCTAGCACACACGCAATCACCATATTATGGACTCCTCGCCCAATAGTAGCCGACGGGAACATAACAGTTCCTTGCCAATCGTGCGCCCGACACATGTAATCACCATACCAAGGACTCCTTGCCCATTAGTAGCCGACGGGAACTCAACCAGTTCCTTGCCCATCATGTGTCCAACCATCAAGCACATCCCAAACCCCTATTGGACTTAGTCCTTCAAGCCCAACATCACACCACATGCATATACTTCCTATACTTAGGAAAAAGTAGCCAAATCACACACACAAGAACACACAAACATAGAAATTCGCATAAACTCGCTTAAGCCAGGGACTCTTGCCCAAGCTAAGCCCTCAGCCTCACTTAGGCTAGTTCACCTCACTTGAGTGAGTTTAAAACAGTGGCATCATCACGTTATCTCACCTAGGCGAGAGTGTCCATCGCTCAAAACTTAAAACCTCTCGCCTAGGCGAGATATCGCGCTCAAAACTCCAAAGTTTCCTCGTGACCTCGCTTAGGCGAGTGCCTCTCGCCTGAGCGAGAGACCATGTCGCTTAACCCTTTTCTTGGTCGCCTAGGCGAGAACCACGAACCAGAACCCAATGTGAGACTCTGCAACTCTCGCTTAGGCGAGGTGGACCCGCTTAGGCGAGACTTGTAGGGTTTCGAGTCTGTTCACGCACATAATTCATCAAACTAATACCAAAACTCCACTCAATCATTACCAAGACAATGTAATGGCAAACAAACATCAGAATCATGCACTATATCCAAGTAAGCTACCAAAACACAAGATTTAGGCTTCCACAACCATTCGATACCAAAAACCCTCATTCCCAAAACATATAATGCATAAAAGGGTTTTGCAACGTAAAACCACCCAGCCAAATCGTTACTTTGATCACACATACACGAATTCACCACACTTCCATTACAATTGAGAAGGCAAACACATAGAACCATCATACATATCTTGAAATTTACAAGAACAAAGGACAACTCCCCTAACCTAGAATTAGTGATCAAAGTTGAGAAAGAGAGGACCCTTGATTCACAATTGCCTTCTTGCTTCAGTCCTTGCACACTCGAAACTCAACTCACACTCTCAATCTCGTGCTCCTCTCTATACCAGTTCACCACATTGCCAAAACTCTTACCTTTACCTAAAAGTTGGCTTTTATAGGTGTCTTTAAGATGGGTTTTAAAACTAAAACGAAATTGGGCTTTTTAGTGTGTTTAATTCTCATTTAGGGGTCATTATAGGATGTTTTCCAGCCCCTCTTGACTTCCCCTTCTAGGTTTTCTTTTGCCCTTTCATATTCCTTCCAAAACTACACTTTTAAAAAATAAAGTTCCAATTTCATTCCCAACCAAGTTTGAACCTATGACCACTTAGTCACCATTCAAGTGCATAACCAATTCAACCAAGTCACGTTAGTGATACACTCTAATCATGATAAGCTTACATAACCAATTCCATACTCATACATATTATTAAAAATCAATAATAAACAACAACACATAATTGGCATACATAGGACTCAAACCCAAGTCCTCTCACACAATCAAAGTACTCTCAACCATTTGAGCTAGCACTTTTCCATGTCACATTAAACAATCATTAATGCCATAAAGGCGCTTTCTACCTGCATTTATTAATTAATTAATTATTTAATTAATTAATTTTCACGGGTCTTACAATTCCCCCACCTGTAAAAGTTTTCGTCCTCAAAAATAGGACTTACCATCAAAGAGGTGAGGATAAGACTTCCTCATGAGATCCTCCATCTCCCAAGTCATCTCCTGGGTTGCCTCGTCCTAGAGAACCTTCACAGTTCGAATCTCCTTCCCTCTGAGTTGTTTGACTTGAGAATCTAGAATTCTCATCGGTCCAACTCCCAAAGTCAGATTCTCGCGCACCTGGACATCATCCTGCTCCAGCACATGAGTAGGATTCGCCACGTACTTCCTCAATTGCGATACGTGGAAGACATTGTGCAGGTTTGCCAAGTGAGGTGGCAATGCAATCTCGTACGCCACCGGTCCAATTCGCCTCGTAATTTGATATGGACCGATGAATCGAGGGTCAACTTCTTCGACTTCAATGCTCTCCCAATACCTCCTGTAGGTGTAACCCTGAGGAACACGTGGTCACCAGCCTCAAACTCAAGTGGCCTCCTCCTCTTATCTGCGTAGGATTTCTGCCGACTCTGAGTTGCACGCATCCGATCTTGTATTACCCTTACTTTCTCAGTAGTTTGTTGTAAGAATTCTGGACCAAGTACCACAGACTCTCCATCCTGCTGCCAACACTCTTAGTAGACTCACCTAGTGAGTCCTCCTTTCGACTCTTTGCCAAACTCGAGTTTAGCATTCACTCAGCGAGAGTCTACTCGCCTAACTTCAGCACTTCACCATTCTAGCAAGGGCTAACAAGCTTCTAAAAGGTTTTACTCTCCAAGCTAGGATTTTACGCAAGATCCATGTGTCTCCTTAGGGCTCATCTCCTAGGCCCAAAACCCTACACTATAAACCAGGGCCAAAAGAAACCCTAGACTACTTGGCCCATTATACATGGCCCAAAAGAAAACCCTATATTACTAGGCCTATAATACAAGGCCCAACGTAAACCTAATCTACTAAGAACTCACTAGTGGCCCTAATGGCCCATGATGATAAGAGTTTGGGCCCACCGTCCACAGATGACTCCAACTCTTCTTGACTGTGCTTGATCATGACTAGGTATTATGTCATCACCTTAGCTTTAGGAAGTAATCTCACGCTTCATTCAAGTAAATGAGAAACCAATTTCGTTCTAAATAAATCATTATCAACCAGAGATACCAGTTCACATATTCAATCCAAACTTTGCAATTCAAAATATCTTATTAACATGCAAATCACATATTTCTAATTCAACCAATTTCACACATCAAGCCAAATCAATTTAGTGAATCTGCCACTTTCAAGCAAAATCATAGTGTACCAAACAATCCATCCAAATCAAGATGCACAAAATTAAAATTAGTTTCCCTTACTTTAGTTAAGTTGCCCTTATACACAGTTCACTACTAGAAAAATTAGTGATACAAATATTCACCACTAAAAACTATAAATATGTCACTAATAAAAACTTGTAATGATAATTAAGTTGTCAGTGGTACTTTTGTTACTATTGTATTTGTGACAAAAAATTTAAATGTTACTAAAATCAAATTTTATTGTGGCACAAATAATTATCACTAATAATTTTATGCAACAATGACAAAAATAAAATATCACAAATATATAAGATAATAGTGATAAATTAATTGTCATTAGTATATTCTATATATAATGATAATAACAAGATATCATAAATATATAAGACAATAAAAATAAATTTGTTGTCATTGTTATTAATTTTAATAATAATTATTGTTATTCTATTTTAAAACTTTATGTGACAATTACTTATGAATTACTTTTAATTATTAATAGTATATCATTATTATTAGAAATTATGATAATATGCAGTTGTGATAAACAATTATCATGTCATGATAAATTGATAAATTGACAAATCACAATTAAAAATTGAAAATAAATATCAATTAAAATAAATGAACATAAAATATAAACATAAAGAATCATTATGTTTCAAATGGCAAACAAAAATTTTCAACAATAAATCCAAACAATATGTGAAATAGGACCTAATTCTATTTTAGAACAATTGTAACACCCCATTTAATTTAATAAGCAAAATTAAAGGTAGCGTCACATAAAGATAACATACAAACGCAGTCCAGGATCCTTACAACCCAAGGCACACCACAATGCCCAAAAGAAAATTGGATACAGAGTTTAACCAAAAGTATATAAATCTAAGGACGAACAATTACATGGGCCATAGCCCTAAAGAGACCCATAAGGAAATCAAAGTCCAGTCCACATGGACTATGCGGCGGAACCATCACCTCCTTGTTGTCCACGGGTGTTCCTCGCATCTACTCACACCAACAAGTTGATGATCATCGCAAAAGACAGTATGACACAGCAGAACACACAACAAAGAAAGTAGGGTAAGCTAGAGCACAAAAGATTTCATCCATACAATCAGAATATATTCGCCACGCCATATACATATATCAACCAAGCATGTTATGACTTCTCAGACAATACACTAAGACACGACTCGACTCATCCGGATACATATAACCTGGTCGGATTCAGCGGATGCTTGCACTTATGGTGGATACCTCTGCTCACCCCCAAGCTGTTCACCCTCGAGCTATGTGTTACAAGTGTTATAATGAATCAATTTCCTTCACCACAAGGTTAGCCCTTAATGAATTTCAGGCCTCCTGCTACTCTAACCACAAGAGTCAGTCCGCTCTAGGTGAGACTAACTGACTCCTTAGAGTGTTAGGATGCAACCTTACCTTGAATCCTTACCTAGTTATACAGATGGGGCACCACCATGGACACCCACTAACAAGGGCCATGGAATTACGTCCC
>Ga0214542_1011156_pt1 | contig 12506 bp, 9 predicted proteins | sample CNSS1metaG_FD_160096 | JGI IMG/M metagenome (GOLD analysis project Ga0214542, IMG submission 160096) | Root nodule microbial communities from cowpea collected in UCLA plant growth center, Los Angeles, California, USA - CNSS1 | ecosystem: Host-associated > Plants > Roots > Nodule | place: USA...
TTGTGTGTATCACAAGTTTAAGGGGAGCAAGTTTATTTTCCTGATCTTGTATGTTGATGACATTCTGCTTGCCACTAATGATATAGGCATATTGCACGAAACTAAGAAATTTCTGTCAAAGAATTTTAAAATGAAAGATCTTGGTGACGCCTCCTTTGTATTAGGAATTCAGATACACCGAGATCGATCTCGGGGTATTCTAGGATTATCACAAAGGAGCTATATCGATAAAGTTCTTAAAAGGTTTAGCATGTATGAATGTAAATCCGGGGATACTCCAATTGTTAAAGGAGACAAGTTCAGTCTCAATCAGTGCCCAAAAGGAAATTGTGAAATTGAGGAAATGCAGAAGATTCCTTATGCATCAGCTGTAGGGAGTTTGATGTATGCCCAAGTATGTATGCGTCCAGACATAGCATACATAGTTGGGGTTCTAGGCAGATACTTAAGCAATCCAAGAATAGACCATTGGAAAGCAGCAAAGAGGGTCATGAGATATTTAAAGAGAACAAGAGGTTATATGCTCACATACAGAAGGTCAGACCAGTTAGAGATCACTGGGTTTTCTGACTCATATTTTGCAGGATGTCAAGATAGCTTAAAATCTACTTCAGGTTACATTTTTATGTTGGCAGGTGGTGCGGTTTCTTGGCGCAGTGTCAAACAAATCCTTACAGCTTCATCCACCATGGCAGCAGAATTTGTAGCATGCTGTGAGGCATCTAATCACGGGATATGGCTGAGAAATTTTGTCACAGGGCTGAAAATTGTGGAAAGCATTGAAAGACCACTTAAGTTATATTGTGACAATAAATCAGCTGTATTGTATTCCAACAACAATAGGAGCTCAACTAAGTCGAAGCACATCGACATTAAGTTCCTAGTTGTTAAAGAAAGAGTACAGAGTGGACAGATTTCCATAGAACATTTAGGGACAAACTCCATGATTGCAGATCCTCTAATTAAAGGACTTCCACCCAAGGTCTTTCATAAGCATGTTGCTCACATGGGTGTTTTATAGTTTGAGGAATCTAAGGTTTAGTGGGAGATAATCATTTTTATATGTTTTATGTTCTATGTTTAATTTCTTGTATGCATACATTAAACTTTCAGACATATTTGGTTATTTATATATGTGGTTTTAATTTTACACTTTGTACATTAAGTTTTTATATTAATCTCATTAAGTTAAAGTTTTTATATTCATGCTACACATTTCATGATGAATCCATGTCATTTGGTTGTGTCAGGATTAGTGATCATTGTTGGTTTTAGTTGCGATTGATGCAATGAAAAACTGGTTTGGTTCTACATACTAATATAATCAATGGACGGGACTTTTGGAGTATGCTTGAGTAATATAATGACAATTTTTGAGCTCATAAAGTCTAACACATTTATAAGGTTGTAAAGACATATATATTTGTGACCAGTGGGAGATTGTTAGTAATTTTGAGTCATGCATATATATGATACATAATTAAATGTGTTAGGGCCATTATTTATAAAGTCAAATAATAAAGTGATCTGACTAAATTAAAGGTTTGGCTAAAGGCTATGTCATGAAAATAAATATTGTGTAGAGACCAGTTAGTAATTTCTAATTTGATGAGGGACCAAATTGGAAATACTAAAACTTAAGTAATTCAGTTTATAAATGGTCGTGGTCCCCTTCTGAGAGCACACACAGAGTCATAACGTACTTTTCCTGTTCCTTTCCCTCTATCCCCATCAAGATAGAAAACCAAAGGAAAATCAAGGTGCTCTACAGGAGGAAGATCACTGCTCATATAAGAGTGCTCTAATATTATCGTTATGGCCAATTCAGGTACGCTTCCATTTACTATTTACAACATGATTATGGGTATGAGATATTGTTTATGAGTTTATGATTGATTGTTAGAATCTATATTAGGATCATATTCTGTTTATGCTTACACTGTTTTTTCTTCTCTCTTTGCTGTATTGAACAATGAAAATTTCTGGTTAGATCCATATTAGACCATGTTTTTACCAAAAAAAAAAAAGACCATAAGTGCAGGGATGCTTCTATGAATAAAATTTTCTTTAATCTTGTCGGTTTTGTCTTCACCAGGTACAAGTGAGAAAGTGACAACAGCCTTCAGGATCTTGTTCTAATAGTTACTTGATATATCTGCCATACATTGCTTCTTTTTAGGTCAAATATAAAAGTAGTTATTAATTAAAGGATTACATAAAAGAATATGCATGCTTGCATGCTTTATGTGATGATATAAAAATATTATGAGGGTACATTGACTCCCAGCAATATGAATAGCCACAGCACTCATTAAAGTAAACGAAGTTAATATTATTTGATGAGAATACAAAGCTAATGGGTTTACATTTGTTAGGTTGGGGGAATCTAAACCTTTTAAGGTCTTCAACTACTAGCTGTAACATAAAAGTTACTTCTTTTATGAAGGAGGAATGGTGTGATGTATAATGAGTAATGATTTCGCAGCTTATTGCTTAAACAAAGACTTAAATGATGAAACTTCATTCACGACGCTGCACCAGGATTGGAAAATTCTTAAACTTACCTAGATTTAAGGTAGTAAATTTAAACCTAACTTATTCTCATTCCATAGTCTCAATATAAAGTGATATTTATATACATATTTATATACTTTAATTTTATTTGGTTTTATTTATAGTTGATGTAGAATTGCACTAAATTAAATTTAAATTATACTATCTTAATATAATATCAGAATCATTAAAAGTCTATCTAATCAAGATTTATATTTATTGTGTCATTTGTTACTCAATTTCACTTAATTTTCATGTTTTATATTCTTGATATGAATATCAATATTGTTAGGGCGAAGATATTTGTTGAAAATCTCTTATTTACTAATACTAAGTTAATTAGTTTAGTGAAGATATTACAAAAAAAAAAAAAAAAATCAAATTAGCTTCCAAATATTGGTGCCGGTCAAATTACAAGATTTTTAAGACAACCATAACGGTTAGCCTTTTAAAACAAAATTGAAAAGAATATAAAATAATTTTAAATAATTTAGGTATTGATAAAGTCAGTTTAGCCAATTCCAAATGAATCCTAACTATTTTTAACCCTTTTTATAAATAATTACATATGTTAATGTTGGAGTAGCTTCAATTTGACCAAAGATAATACAGTCTGTTTAACATTTTTGTAATAAGTAAAAGTATAAAGTATTAGACTAACATTGATCGTTAGAAATTAATCTTATTTAATTTTAGTATTTGTATTTATTTAAGATAACGTTGACTAAATTAACACTAACTTTATTTATTGTATTATTTATTTAAGTTAGTGTTATATGATACATTTTAAAATTTATTTAAATTAGCATATACTAAACTGACACCAATTTATGTTATGAATCTATAACTTTTATAAGAGGAGATGAGAGATGGTAGATTATTTTATTGCAAAGGCCTATATTTAAAAAAATCTCCTTATTCAAATTTTTTTTCTCTCATTACATTCATTTTTTTTATTCACATCTATGTCCTTCAGCCATAATTTTCATTCACATTAATTCATCTTCTTCGTGTATGCTCTTCTCTTTTTATTCGCATATCTCGTTCATCCATATCTTTTTTTTCCTCATCGGTACATTTTTATTTTTCTATTTTTTTTGTTTATATTTTATTTTGTTGAAGATGGAAACGTTGTACGAGCAATTGTTTTCTTAAATTATTGTTATTAACTGGCAAAATCAATAGAAATTAAATTAATATGAAAACTAGATTAACAAAAAAATTAAATAAATTTTAAAATAAAATCAAAATAGAAACAACTTGTCTGATACTAAACTTATTTTAATTAAATATCAATTTATTGAATTAACATCACATTAGCATCGGCCTCTAAAAGCTGATACTACCATCTTAGTTATCAACGTTCCTTGTTTGCTTGACGTGAAATTGATGCTAATTTTTAAAGAAAAGGCTAATTTGACACTTTTTTATTTTAAAAAGCACATTCATTGGCATTCTCTTTCAATAATATAATGTTATATATTATAATTTTAAATTAAAAAAATAATACAATTATAATTAAAATATTATAATTTGATAATATCAGATGATGTCATTTGTCGTTTTTCGGTGTCACTATATCACTGCTAATTTTAATAAGCGTTGACTTTTGTTCAATTATTCTTATCCATTTATGAACTTTCTCTCTAATCAATATATTTATTATAAAAAAATATCTTATTAACAATTAATTTTAGAATTAAAAGTGATTAGACAATGATCAATTTAAATATTAATTTTTAAAATAAAATATTATTAATTATTAAAATAATTAATGTTAGAAACAAAATATTATAATAAGTCAGTAAATTAGTTATTAATTAATTGAAGATTAATTTAGAAATTAAGGTAGCAAAAACCTTGGTAGTTAATATTTAGTAATTAATTTGTTTTAGTAGCTAAAATTTAAAAATCAATTTAGAGACTAGTTATAATTTTTTATTCATAATACTGACTATTTTAGTAACCAATATTTTTTTATTTTATAAATTAGTATTTAAATTGGTCACTATAATTATTAATAACTTTTTACTTTTAGAATTAGTTATTAATCAGGTATTTTTTTGCAGATATACCATAAACCATTTTTTACAATCATCATTCTTCATTTCCTCTATCCTATAAAAAGCCTTATTGAACTTTTCTATATCTTTTATATCCAACCCTTCAATGTCTTTCTTCTACAGAGGCTTGACCAATTTACCCTAATTTTCTTTCTTTTGGCTCTCCGCTCCACAAAAATTGATGGCACACCCTTAGCTAAGAGTCCAATCACAAGAAGCATGGTTAAGCAAATTCAAGAAGAGTTAGCAACATCTAGTCAAGGTGAAGCTAAACTCCTTTTCACTTTAGCCATCATGGAGCATTTTTAGACCTTGTATTAAAGGTCATGTAGTATATGTTTTCCTTTGAAGGCCTTGTATTAAGGGCCATGTAGTATAGGGTTTTAAAAAAAAACAATCTTGCTTAAGTAGGGAGCATCATATATGCGCCTAACTTAAGCAACTCTTTGATGTTTAATTATGTTAATCAAGCTAGCTTAGGAAGAGCATCCCACATGTGCCACATGGCAAGCTCTTTAATGGAGAGTTCTCTTACAAAGGTAGTGGTCATGTGTCATTGTCTTATTGGAAAAACTTTTCATAAAGTAGCTTTCCACATGACAATACATGAGTGTTTTGTTTTGTGAGAGTGAGGATTGCCACATGTCAAACTCTCCTCCACCAATATAGAATTTGTATGGTTTTGGTGCATGTTAACATTTTAGGGTTTGGACCATTTTGGAGACACCTTACTTTATAAATAAAGGTGTCCCCCCATGTATTTTTGACTTTGAGAAGGATAATGTTATGCTGCCAAATTTTTTTGAGCCATACTTCTTCTCTTAGTCTAGAGCATCCCAAGAGGTCCCTATAGCACCCCTTTCTCTAGAAATGGCCTATGTAAGACCTGTGAAAAATAAATAAATAAATAACTAATTAATAAATGTGGGTAGTGGGAGCCTTTATGACATTAAATATTGAATGATATGATTTGGAGAAGTATTAGCTCAAATGGTTAAGGGTACTTGGTTATGTGGGAGGACTTTTAATTATGTGTTGTTTGATTTTTTATTAATTTTTAATAACATGCATGATCATGTTGAGTGATAACATAATTATAGAACTATAGGAATTGTCATGAAACATAATATGGTTGAGTGGTTGTGCATTGAATTGGGCATTTGTATGGTCATGGGTTCAAACCTTGGTGAACCAAATTTAATTATATTTTTGCTAAAAATTAGTGTGGCATGAATATGAAAAGGTGGAGAAAACCCTAGTAGAAGGGGCAGGGCTGAAAACTCATTTTGAGTGAATAGTGAGGATTGGGCAATTGAGAGCTGGTTGGGAGAGAATTAAAGAGAGGGCATTGGTGCTCCAGGGATGATGTGCGTATGCACTGTATATGCTCTTATTGTGCAAACTTGGAATTTTTTGGGACCATATAGTGTCTAAGTTATGTTTATATGTTTGTTGCATTGTTTCAAATGATTGGTATGAATTGAAGTGTGATTTGGGCACGTTTGTTGATGCTTACGTGCGTAAACAATGTAGGAGTCTGCAATTCTCGCTCAAGCGAGCCAGGCTCGCCTAGGCAAGATTAGCAAAGACTCGAACATTATTTCTGCTAGAGCGTCTCGTTCAAGCGGAGGATTCTAGTCTTGGGCGACAGGCCATCTCGCTTAGGCGAGTGTGCCTCACCTAAGCGAGAACTCGTGAGTGTTGGGTGTTTTTGCTTGGGCATCTCGCCCAGGCGCGAAGCCCTATTCTAGGCGAAAGAGTGTATCGCTCAGGCGAGAGTCCCTCGCTTAAGCGAGAATTTGAGGAATGTTGTGATGTTTTGTTAACTCACCGTCTAGGCGAAAGATTTGAATTCTGAGAAAAAGGTGGTCTCGCCCAGGCGAGTAGGGCTCGCCCAAGAGAGAGTTCGAGGTTTGTTTTGTGCGAGGGCTCGCTCAGGCAAGGTAACCTAGCTTAAGCGAGGTAGGCTTAGGTGCTTAGGCGAAGGCTTCAAGCTTAAGCGAAGGATGGAGGAATTGTGTGTTTCAAGGCAATCGATTATGTTGTATTGGATTGGTTGGTATTTGAATTATGATGCGTGGTCTATAAGGCTTCTAAGATATCTCAAAGGTGGGCTTGCTGGTGTTCCTTGAGTTGCGGCTTGGAACGTATCCCTTGAGTTGGGGCTCAGGATAGGGGTTAAGCACGTAGCATTCTCTGAGTTGTGGCTCGGGATAGCGGATGAACACGAGGAACTCTTGAGTTGTGGCTCGGGTTTGCGAGTGTTGCTGGTGTGAGTGTGCTGGTTGTGGCCAGTACGGATAGGTGTAACATCCCGTCAGGATATTACTGATTTAAATAAATAAAACAAATAATATCATAAAGAAATCGCATTTATGAATAAACTTCTTTTCCCTAAAGCGCGGGATATTTAAACTTTTTTAATTTCAATATTTAATTTCAAATCCAAGATTACAAAAACTGAATAATCCAGAACGGTCTCATAGACTTTTACATTTTATTTCAAAATACAAATAACATAAAGCCATAAAAAGTCTCCTATGCTATCTCCCGCTCTATATCTAAGTGTCACCGGCACTACCTGCAACAACATCCTCTACTCACGTGTACCGCGTACACGATCATCGCCAAACACAAGCAGATAGGGTGAGCTTATGAAATCAACATACATCATAATAATAAATATAGAACCAACCATATAACTATATTATCTGCAATGAACCAATATACGATCTCTTTCTTTATTCTCTATCGTCTGGCCACAACCAGACAATTCGTGTTCTACCTCTTCTAGTGATTACCCAAAGATAATTTGCTGCCAAACCTATCGACCACAACCAACAAAGCACGTGCGGGAACCAATGCCACGGATCATACACCGTAACGCCAGGTGGAGTTCCCAAATACGAACATAGTCCGTAATGTCCCAAGACTACCAAACTCGTCAGCGTTCTACTGAGGAGGGCAATCTATCTAGACCCATCCGTACTGGCCACAACCAGCACACTCACACCGGCAACACTCGCCAACCCGAGCTCAACTCAAGGGTTCCTCGTGTTCATCCGCTATCCCGAGATCAACTCAAGGGATGCCATTCCGAGCTCAACTCGAGGAATGTACGTGCTTAACCCTTATCCCGAGCTCAACTCAAGGGATACGTTCCGAGCTCAACTCAGGGAACCCAGCAATCTTACCTTTAAAGAATCACCAAAAGCCTTGTAGAACACCCTACAAAGTCCAAAAACCAGGACTTACAACAACCAAATTGCCTAGCGAGGGATACGTACCGCTAGGCGCTATTCGCTTCCAGACCGCCTGGCGGGGGACACGTACCGCCAAGCGCCAAACGCCTCAGAATCGCAAATTCATTAACCACCGCCCGACGGGACAGCCCACATCGCCAGGTGGACGTGCTCCAGGAGACCATTGATTTCGTCGCCATCGCCTGGCGGGTCCCTCCCCTCCGCCAGGCGCCACCAATTCCAGAACCCCACTGTTTCCTTGCCATCGCCTGACAAGTGCGACCCTACCGCCAGGCGCCACACCAGTAATAAACTCTTACTGGTTTTCGTGACTTTTATTCAGGTTCCTCACATGGTCTTGCATAATCATGCATTCAGATGGTTGAACCCTCTTTATTTCATGTATATACACTTTTATCAACAACCATTCTCAATTACAACTTACCAAGTTGTAAGCACCTCACTTCCCTTTTGTATACCATCAATCTAGTTTATCGAATTAGTCATGCATAAGTTCAACTATTCCAATAATCAATAGGTCACTGTAAACTCCTACCACTTTAAGCTCTATTATTTACTCAGATTAACTGTCCAGATTTTCATCACTTTATACATACCTTAACAACTGCCTTACCCATAATTTACACACTTCCTACAAATTGGCAATTCTGGCTATTCTTATAATCTTACTCAGCTCTAGTCATCGTCTAGGACCACTAACACCATAATGGTTTGGACCACTGGTTTCACACTCACTCTGAGATTTTCACTCAACTATACCAGTATTTTCTTTCCCCTCCCAATACTTAAAAATCAACCTTAACCCTTACCTATTATCATTCGTTCTTACATCACATTACTCATTTCAACTGTTCCAGTAGCATGAACATGGCTCCCTTCACCTAGTGTCGTCAGCAACACCCGCAACACGTAAAGACTCAATCTTCTAAGATGGCGCCTAGCGGCAAGCTACGTGCCGCTAGGTGGTGGAAGCAATTTTGGGCAGATTCCCAGAATTCCCAGCAGCCATGAGATCCTTCTCTCATTCTCCAGCACTTCTCTATGCGTTCCATAATTGCTTTCACCCTCAAACACTTAATCGTGACACAACATTCCAACTTTAACTATCTTTGTCTACAATGTGAGTATACCCAATTCACCATTAATATTGATTCTTCCAAAACTCCAAATTATAACCCTAAAATCATATTCACACTATTCCATCAATTTTACCTATTACTTATTCTGGTTTTCAATAAAATACGACGTTATATCATCTCTAAATCACCAACCCATGACTTCGCACCGATTAGAATCATGTCAAAGCACCCCAAAATGACAAAAATCAAACCTCAGCTCCGTGTCGCCTGGCGAAAAGTCATCGCCGCTAGGCAGTTCAACAGGAAAAACCCAGAATGGTGTACAACACATACGTCGCCTAGCGGCCAGGAATGTGCCGCCAGGCGATTTCACTTCAGTAACCCAAAAAAAAGGCAAAAATTGCATGCACCTCCTGGTGGCGATGAACAGCCCGCCAGGCGGTTCCTGGAAATTTTCCAGAAATACAGAAAAATGATAGAATTCACAGGTATGCATCTAGTTTCATACATTACATGGTATATTATCGAAAGACAAAGTGAATTAACGTTTACAGCTCCTCTAACGTGGTTTTCCTTCGCTTAAAGCTTTGATGATTAAGATTCCTCCCTACACCAATTGCCTCCTTAGCCTTCTCTCAATTCAGTACCAAAAGTCTCACTCAAACCTCACAAAATCTCAGATTTTCGTGCTCTCTCTCTGGGTATATTTTCCAGTTTGCAAAACCCTTTCTACCAACCCACTTTTTCCTTTTAAAGTGTGCCTAAAAACTACCATTTATGTGGAGATAGGTGTCCATAGTTACAACTAATTTATGGGCTTCAGTCATATTTTCCTCGACGACTCAAATACTTGTTGATGCATCAACCCTTTGGTAAGTAGATCCACAATATTGCTTTCTGACCTCACAAAGTCAAGAGAAACAATACCATGAGTAATTAAGTTTCTAATATATTTGTGTCTCACTCTTAGATGCTTTCTTTTTTTCATTTAATTTTTTACTAGAAACTTTAGATAAAGAAACTAGTCTATCATAATGCATTGAAGTATGAGGTATAGGCTTATTTAATAATGGTAAATCATATAGGAAATTTTGAAGAAATTCTACCTCATCAGTATCAGTATTTAAAGCAATAATCTCTGCTTCCATGGTATATCGTGAAATAATAGATTGTTTAGCAGATTTTCATGATATTATAACTCTACCCAAAGTAAAAACATAACCAATAGTTAACTTTGTGTCATCTGAATCATAAATCCAATTAGCATCACTATAATCTTCAATAACAATAGGAAATTTTGTATAATGAATTATATAATCAATGGTTCCTTTCAAATATTTAAACGCCCTTTCTAATGCAATTCAATGAGAATGATCAGGATTATATGTATAATTTTCACTCACTTCAGAATTAATAACCAAAAATCAATAAGTAGTGCTACGTAAAGAGTAACCAATAAAAACACAATCAAATGTTTTAATTCCTATATTTTTTTCTTATTAAGTGGTATATTAACCTTTTCAAGACATTCCCACAGTTTAAAATATTTTAAAAAAGGTTCTCTTTTCTTCCATAACTCATTAGAAGTTTTATCACAATCTTTAAAAGGAATTCGATTGAGAATATAACAAGCAGAATAAAGCTTCACCCAACATATTTTTAGGCAAACTGAAACTTGTAAGGATAACATTTACCATATCAAGCAAAGTTCTATTTTTACTTTCACCTACACCAATAGATTGAGGACTATATAGAGGTGTTATTTCATGAATAATACCATGAGTTTCACAAAAATCACTCATTTCTAAAGACATATATTCACCCCCTCTATCAGAACAAAGACTCTTAATTTTTCTTTCTAATTGATTTTCTATATCAGATTTATATATTTTGAATTTTTAAAAAAAAATCATGTTTGTAGTTTATTAAATACACATAACAATATTTAGAGAAATAATCAATAAAAGTAATAAAATACCTTTTACCACCATGTGTTAAAATATCATTACTATGATATACATCATTGTGTATCAATTCAAGTAACTTAGTTTGCTCTTTCATGCATTTATAAAAAGACTTTCTTGGTTGCTTTGATTGAACAAATTTTTCTCCAAATCAATAGAAGATTTAGGAATAAGATTAAGAGGATGGCCTATTTCACGTACATGCTTCCATGCTCCCATTCGTTGATTGTTGTTTTCACAATCATATTAAGTAGAAATAAGAAGTTCATAGCCAGAAAATGCAAACACACACATACACACACCCCAAGCTAGGGGGATAGATTACTTCGAAAACATAGGGCCTTTAGTTGACGCATTTGTATCAACAGACAAAGCTACTGAGAACATGGAGAATATTGAATATGCAAGGATAAGGGTTTGTGTGTTGCAAAGATTATGATTAATGGCGAGCTCTGTCAAGTCTTTATATAGGAAGAACATTAAACGTATATATCTCATGAATGTAGATGGAGATCCTTGGTGAAAAACAACAAATTTGATATATCATCAATTACAACTTTGGATTCATGCATCAATGTCTGCATGTGCGAGTAACTTCAAATTAGAGGATTGAAATATGAAGGATAATACAGTACAAGCCACCGTGGAGTCACCAAAGGACATGATTATTGTCGCAAATTTGAGAAACTCTCAACAACGAATGACGTCAACAAAATTGGTACATGGTACAAGTCAATTATTGGAAGAGGCAAAAATAAAGAAGACCAAAGAGTTGGAAATCAAAAATAGCATAGTAGAGGAAAGAAAAGAGATGTTTAGGATCAACACACATAAAAGTGGTCAACAAGGATCATGGGAAAATTTAATGGTACTCGATTCTCAATAGATACTTTCTCAAGGCAACAATTGGGCCAAAAATAAGGCCCAAAACAACACTACAAAGGGGGCTTCTCCCTACACCTCCAAAGAGTTCTACTGCATCTCCAAAAAAATTTAAATTTTCTATAGTACTCCTCTGAACCCTTTGACTATTCAGCGATAAAAGTTAAAAAAAAATATTCTCTCTGCCTATACTGTGAAATCACGGGTTCTTTCATATTTTAAAACCTAGTAAAATCTTTAACCGGCTTTCGAAACCCGGTGAACAGTGCCAAACGAATTTGAAATGTGAACCGGCATTTGAAGTCTGGTTAAGTGATTTAACGGAATTCGGAATCCATTTTCTTTGTATCGACATTCGAATCCCGGTTATGAAATTGTCTACCGACATTCGAAGCCCATAGGTCTGCATCTAACAAGACCCTGTGTACAAAACTATTCGCTTGTGTTTCCTCTTCTTGTCTAAAGGTACCAAGTGAGTGTATGGAGGCTCCACGTGTTCTAACCATATCTTTTGACAAAAATTTTAACAATTAAACAAATGAAAATATATAAGAATAACATAAAATTAAAAATAATAATAACTAATATATATATATATATATATATATATATATATATATATATATATATATATATATATATATATATATATATATATATTAATATAATTTTATAAATAAATTATAATTATATAAAAAATAA